>Ga0209502_10000385_pt1 | contig 47921 bp, 47 predicted proteins | sample ArcticOcean_MG_C_10_FD_187442 | JGI IMG/M metagenome (GOLD analysis project Ga0209502, IMG submission 187442) | Marine microbial communities from western Arctic Ocean - ArcticOcean_MG_CB11_90 (SPAdes) (version 2) | ecosystem: Environmental > Aquatic > Marine > Oceanic | place: Arctic Ocean... | reverse complement strand
AAAATAGAATTTAAATATACCGCGGGGTGGAGCAGTCTGGTAGCTCGTCAGGCTCATAACCTGAAGGTCGGCGGTTCAAATCCGTCCCCCGCAACCAATCCCAGCAACAAATTAATTAAATTTTAAATCTAGATTTTTTACTATCAACCAAGAATGCTTTAACCGTTTCTTTTGTAAGTTGATCAAATGTTTTTCCAAAATTTTCTATTTTTTCGATAGTCGCAGGTGGGATAGTGATAATGTGACAGCCTAATTGTTTTGCCTGTAAATAATTATAGGGCTCTCTAACACTCGCCCAAAGTATTTCTACATTTTTAAATTTTTTTGCCATTGCTATGCTTTTTTTAAATTCTGGAACTGGATCTTTACCAGTATCACCCGCTCTACCAGCAAATATTGAAATTATAACTTTAGTCTTCTTATTAATTAATTTTAGAATTTTTTCTGTTTGTTTGGCGCTATATATTGCTGTGATGTTAAGTTTAATATTTAAATTATTAAGCTCTTTAATAATTTTGCCCATAAAAACACCTTTAGAATTGGCAACTGGTACTTTTACATAAACATTCTTTCCCCAGGTATTAATCTGAAGAGCCTGTTGTTTCATCGATTTATAGCCATCTGCGAATACTTCTAATGAAACGGGTTTATTGTTACAAATTTTTAATATCTTCTTTGAATAAGACTTATAATCTTTAGCTCCAGCTTTTCTCATTAAGCTAGGATTAGTCGTAAAACCTTTTACAATTATTTTCTTATTAAACTTCTTTATTTGATCTAACTCTGCGCTATCACAAAATATTTTTGTAGTCATTAATTTTTAAAGGTTTTTAGTTATATCCTCGGTCATTTTTTTTGCATCTGCAAATAACATTAGAGTGTTATCTTTGTAGAACAATTCATTGTCAATTCCCGCATAACCAGGTGACAAGCTTCTTTTTACAAATAATACTGATTTACATTTTTCAACATCTAACACTGGCATTCCATAAATTGGGCTTTGTGGGTCAGTTTTTGCAACTGGGTTTGTTACATCATTCGCTCCAATTACAAATGCAACATCTGCATTAGCAAAATCATTATTAATTTCTTCAAGCTCAAAAACCTCATCATATGGAACATTAGCTTCTGCCAACAATACGTTCATATGACCTGGCATTCTTCCTGCAACAGGATGAATTGCATAAGTGACTTTAATATCATTTTTCTTTAACGTATCTACCATTTCTCTTAGTGCGTGTTGTGCTTGAGCTACAGCCATTCCATAACCTGGAACAATTATAACAGATGATGCATTTTTCATTAAAAAAGCTGCATCTTCTGCATTACCACTCTTGACTGGTCTTTGCTCTTTATTTCCTATTGATGCAGACTGTTCTATTGCACCAAATCCTCCTAAAATTACATTAAAGAAAGAGCGGTTCATACCTTTGCACATTATGTAGGATAAAATTGCACCAGAAGATCCAACAAGTGCACCTGTTATGATTAATGCAGTATTTTCTAAAGTAAAACCAATTCCTGCAGCAGCCCAACCAGAGTATGAATTTAACATTGAAATCACCACAGGCATGTCCGCTCCACCAATTGGGATGATTAATAAAAATCCTATTAAAAAAGAAACTGCTATTAATATCCAAAAAAAGTTAGATGACTGCGATGAGCAAAGTAAGTAAGTTAAAATTAGAATTGAAATTAACAATAAAGCATTAAGAAAATGCTGCCCCTTAAAAGTGATTGGTGAACCTGACATTATTCCTTGAAGCTTTAAAAAGGCAATTATTGAGCCTGAGAATGTTATGGCACCAACTGCAGCTCCAATTGACATTTCAATTAAGCTTGCAAGTTTAATGGCTCCAGGTGCTCCTAGATTAAACGCTTCTGGATTTAAGAAAGCTGAGATTGCAACAAAAACTGCTGATAATCCTACTAAACTGTGAAAACCTGCTACTAATTCTGGCATAGCAGTCATCGGTATCTTGTAAGCTATGAATGCCCCTATAAGACCACCTACTAGTAAAAAAATTAATACATAAATTAGTCCACTAGAAAAGCTTTCGACCGATAAAAAAGTAACTGTGATAGCTATCACCATTCCTAAAATTCCAAAAAAATTACCCTGTCTTGAAGTTTCAGGTGATGAAAGACCTCTTAATGCCAATATAAATAAAACACCTGAAACTAAATAAAATATGGCTGATAAATTTGCTGACATAATTATTTATCTTTCTTCTTTTTTTTATACATTTGAAGCATTCTTTGAGTTACTAAAAATCCTCCAAATATATTTATGGCAGCAAGAGATATTGCTAAAAAACCTAGAATATTAGAGATTGTAAAAACATTATCTGCACTTCCAGCCAAGCCTGCAATTATAGCACCAACAATAATTACTGATGATATTGCATTAGTAACTGACATTAGTGGTGTGTGCAAGGATGGGGTTACACTCCACACTACATAATAACCAATAAAAATTGATAAAATGAATATGCTTAATCTAAATATAAAAGGGTCTATTTCCATAAATCTATTTTATTAAAGTTTTTTCAATTATCTCATCTTCTAAATTAATATTAATTTTATTATTTTCTTTATCATATAAATTTAACACAAAATTAAATACATTTTTTGAATAAAGGTTTGAGGCCGAAACAGGAAGTTTATTAAGAATATTTGTTTCACCCATAATTTTTACTCCATTTTTAATTACAATTTTATCAACCTCTGTAAACTCTGAATTTCCACCTTGAATTGCTGCTAAATCGTAAATAACAGAGCCTGATTGCATATTATCAATCATGGAGCCTTTAATAATTAATGGAGCTTTTTTGCCCGGGATTAGAGCAGTACATATTATAATATCAATTTTCTTTAAAGTTTCGGCTAAAAGATCTTCTTGTTTTTTCTTAAATTCTTCAGATGCTTCTTTTGCATAACCACCTTCTGTTTCAAGATTTTCGGACCCTTCAACAGTTAAAAATTTTCCCCCTAAGCTTTCAACTTGTTCTTTTGAGGCCATTCTTACATCTGTTGCAAATACGATAGCACCCATTCTTTTTGCTGTTGCAATAGCTTGAAGACCAGCCACTCCTGCACCAACCACTAACACTTTTGCTGCTGGAATTGTACCTGCTGCTGTCATCATCATTGGTATTGCTTTTTCAAAATTTGCGAATGACTCTATTACCGCTTTGTAACCAGCAAGATTAGCTTGTGAAGAAAGAATATCCATTGATTGAGCTCTAGTTATTCGAGGCAGCATTTCTAAAGAAAAAATATTAATATTCTTTTTAGATAAATTTTCTATTTTTTCTTTGTTAATATAGGGATTAAACACCCCAACTAGAGTTTGTTTTTCTTTTAAGTTTGAAATATTTTCATCTGATAATAAACCTAATTGAATAATAATATCAGCACTATTTAAAATTTTAGATATGTTGGTCGAAATTTCAACACCTAACTCCTTATAGTCACTATCTTTAAATCCTAAGTGTTCTCCATATTTTTCAATTATAGAAATTTTAAAACCAAGAGCTATGTATTTTTTTGCAATATCAGGAGTGATCGCTATTCTTTTTTCTACTTTTTGATTTTCTAGAATTGAAACGATTCTCATAGAGTTAACTCTATAGTAAGAATATTGCCATTAAAACTAAAACACCAATAACAGCGACAGTTCCCCACAACACAAATTTTGTGAAGTTATTCCAAGTATTCTTATGGTTTTGATTGTCCATAAAAACTACTTCTGTCTTGCTTTAAATTTTGGGTTTGTTTTATTAATAATATAAACTCTACCTCTTCTTCTAACTAATTTAGAATTAAGGTCTCTTTTCTTTAATGATTTTAACGAGCTTTTAATTTTCATAACATTTTTTTATAGCCGGCAATGTCCTACTCTTCCGTGTCTTAAGACAAAGTACCATTGGCGCTGAAGGGCTTGACTTCCGAGTTCGGAATGGGATCGGGTATAACCCCTTCGCAATAATCACCGGCGAGGAACTTATACATAATTAAAAAATATTGTAAACAATGAAATTGCTACTTTTTTGGGTTTTTAACAAAGTTTTTTATGTATTCTTTGAGACTAATTTTCCCAAATCTCTTATAAACCTTATTTGAGAGATTTAAGCTTGTTAAAGCAGATGCAAACCTCTCACCTCTTCTCGCTTCAAGCAGTTTTATTTTAAAACCAAACATTTTGGCAACTTGAAGTATTGTATAATTTTTCTTACTAGAAATACTATAATGTCTACATTTATTTTTTTTCCATGCAAAAAGACACGTTTCTATTGTGTCTGTTATATGAGTAAACCTTCTTGATTGTGTTCCAGGCCTAACAACAGTTAAGGGCTTATTTCTTTTGTATTGATTTTCAAATATTCCTATTACGGTGGCCATGCTTCCTTTTTCAATTTGCCTAGGTCCATAAACATTATAAAAATAAATTATTTCATATTTAAATTTATACCAATTTTTCAAATTCTCTAACATTTCAAGATTTTTAGCTTTTGTGAAAGCATAAGGTGATAAATTTTTATCATTTCCTTTATTACCAATACTTGCAGATGTTGCTGAATATATAAGTTTAATTTTATTTAATAGACAGAAATTAAATATTTCATTAGATCCAATTGTATTCGAGTTTATACAATCATTCATTTTTAAAAAACTTTGATATATACGAGCAAATTCACCAAAATGAAAAATTACACTAATTTTTTTTTTATATGGTTGTAAAACCTTAAAAATATTTTTTGTATGAGACTTAATATATTTTACTTTTTTATTTAAAATGTGGTTTTTTTTTGTTCCAGAGGAATAATCATCAATACTTATAATTTTAAATTTTTTATAAACTACTAACTGCTTGATTAAATTCGAACCAACAAAACCAGCACCACCCGTGACCACAATAATATTTTTCATAAATTAATTATATTAATTAATAATTGTATTATATATAGTAATATTAATAAAATTAACAATATTTAGTTTCATTGCTAAAACAGTATAAAAAAATTTACATCTAAACTTTATGATTTTTAAAAAAAAAATTATTAAAAACTATTTTATAAAAGATACTGAAATTTTTTACTCAAAAAATACTGGGAAAAGAATTAATTTTCTAAGTAAAAATAAATTTTTTTATAATGAAATATCTAGTTTACTAAGTAATGTAATTGGTAATAAAAAATCTCTACTTTTTTATTGTTGTGGTAATTCAATTATTAAAGAAAAAATTGAAACAGAAAAATCTTATATACATGAAATTAATGATGAAATCATAAAAAATTTTCATAATTTCAATCATAATCCTCTTGTGAAAAATGAAGAAATTTTAAGTGAAATAGATACTATTATTATTGCAGATATAGAGCATCAATTAAAACCTTTTGAAAATTTTAGTCAATTATCAAAAAAAATTAAAGATGAATGTGAAATAGTGATTGTATCTAAAAGCCTTTTGTGGACGACGATGATCAAATTATTTAAGTACATTTTTAAAGATCAATTTCCATCTAACTATAATTTTTTACCTTTTAATTATATAGAAAATTTAATTGATATTAATAACCTTGAAATTATTAGAAATGAAAAAGCAATTGTTATGCCTTTTAAAATACCTCTAATCACAAATTTGTTAAATCAAATTTTTAGACTACCTATTTTAAATATTTTCTGCATGATTAACATTACGTTGTTAAAAAAAAAGATAACTACTAAAAAATTAGTCTCTGAAAGTAAAATATCAGTCATAATTCCATGTAAAAATGAAGAAAATAATATTAAATTAATAGAAAATAGTATTTGCAATTTAGGAAAAGAAACTGAATTTATCTTTGGTGATGATAAATCTACTGACAAAACAGTTGAAGCAATAAATAATATAAATGTTTCAGATTCAAAAATAAAGATTCGAGTTTATACAGGTCCTGGTATATGTAAATCTGAAAATGTTTATAAAGGAATAGAGATTAGTGAAGGTGAAATTGTTCTGATATATGATGCTGACTGCACAGTAAGCTTTGAAGATATAAGGTTGTCCTTGAATGCTTTAACAAGTTCTAATTCTGATATGATTAATTGTACTAGAATGATCTATCCTCAAAAAAAAAATGCTATGAAGAAGGCTAACTTTATAGGGAATATATTTTTTGCATATTTATATAGTTTTCTATTTAATAAAAAAATTACAGATACTTTATGTGGTACTAAAATATTTTATAAAAAAGATTGGAATAAATTAAAAGATTCGAATTCATTATCCGGAATTAAAGATCTTTGGGGAGATTTTGATCTTTTAATTGGTGCATATAAAAACAATTTAAAAATAAGTGAGGTGCCAGTTCATTATTTCGAAAGATTAGAGGATGAAACTAAAATGAAATCAGTATTTATGAACGGTATTAGAATGTTATTTATCACAATTAAATCTTACTATAAATTAAGACTTACTAGATAATTTATAATTTTTTATTAAAGTAAAATATGTAATTATATAGATAGAAATATTAATCATTATTAACATTATCTGAAGACCTGTTTTTGAAACATCATTAATTGCAATACAAAAAATAATAATGTTATATAAATTTATGATATTTGCAGAAATTATGTTCGCATAAATTTTCTTTTTAAAAAAAGTTCTATTTAGATAAATAAAAATTATTTGGTGCAGGTGTTCTGTATCTGGCGACAAAGGGGAAATCTTACTATTAATTTTTCTAATTATGGAAAATAAAATTTCAAATCCAGGGTACCAAAGAAGTAATATAATAAAAAAAGGTGATATGCTTAAATTTTTATTATGAATCATTATTAATAATATTGCATAGCTAAAACCTAAGAAATAAGTACCACTATCACCCAAAAATAATTTATTAAATAGATTAAGGAGATAAATAAATAATAAAAAAGAAATCCAAGACAAAACTAAACCACTATCAATAGGGATTACCGATAATAAATTTATTTTATAAATTATAATTGTTATGATTGAATAATAACCGATTACCAGCGTATTAAGTCCATCTATAAAATTGGATCCGTTAACTATTATTAAAATACAAAAAGAAACAAATAAGTAATTTATAAAATTTGACTCTAATAGCTTATCAAATAGAGCAATTCTTGTAGATAAAATTTTTAAATCAAAAAAAATAATCAATGAGAATATAACTATGAATTGTAAAATAATTCTCAATTTTGCTGAATTTATAATCTTTATATCTGATAATAATCCAATTAAAAACATAGCAAAAATAAAAAAAAATAGCAATCCAGTCTGGCTATAGAAATGAACAAAAAAGATTATAATTAGATAAACACCACCAGACAATGGAATGGAATTATTTGAAGTTAATTTTTGATGACTATCACCAGATATACTTGGAAAGTAATTCCTTTTAATCAAAAAAATATTTACTATCAAAATTGATAACACTAAAAATAAAAATAGAAAGTAATTCATCTTTATTTTCTGAAAGAATTTATACTTAAAAGTACTAAATACAAAATAGATTTAAAAATACTCATTTTCATATAATCTTTATAAACACTATAACCATCTATTATTTTTTGATAAATATTTGATGATAATGATTTTTTAGTTTTTCTCCAATATGTCAAATTTTTATCAATTGAATAAATTCTATTTCCTTGTTTTAATAAAATTAACCATAAAACAAAGTCTTCTTTAGTTTTTAAATTTGGAAATTTATTATTAGTTAACAAGCTTTTTTTGATTATTACTGTTGATAAGCCAACATCACATGATTTTAATAATTCTTTGAAATTAAAAATATTCTTTGCTTTTCGGTATCCTCTAGTTTTACCTGTTTCGTCTACTATTTGATAGGATGTATGTGTAAAATCTATATTATGATTCAACATAAAGTTAAGTTGAACCCAAAGTTTATCACGACTCCAATAGTCATCGCTGTCAATAAAAGCTACATAATCTCCATTTGCATTTAATATACCAACATTTCTTGATAAACCAGCGCCAATTTTTTTTTTGTTGATCGTCAACTTAATTTTATTTTGATTATATATTAATTGCTTAATGACTCTTAAGTCATCATGATTTTCATCATCATAAACAATAATGACTTCAAAATTTTGATATGTTTGGTTTAGTATTGAATCTATAGTTTTTTTTATAAATTTAATATTATTAAAATATGGTATGATAATTGATACAAGTTTCATTATAATTAGATAATGTGGATAATATAAGTATAACATAACATCACTTTAAAAAAAGTTAAATTCACATAATTAACTCTAATTAGATACAATTAGAAATTAAATTTTAAAAAAATACTTACAATTAATTAGATTTTCTTTTTTTAAAATTATCATTTTTATAAATTAATTCATAACCTTTTCTTAATATCATTTTATTTTTAGAAATTAATGTAAATTTTTTTTTTTTCAAAAAATTATTTACATCGTTAAAATTATATTTTTTTATAATTGAGTCGTCATAATGAAATTCAAATAATAATAGATTTATATTCTTAAGAAAATTTCCTGCTCCTTTCAAAACATTAAATTCATGACCTTCGGTATCTATTTTTAATAGATCAATTTTTTTGATCTTTGATTTCTTCAGTATGTTTGATAATAAATCTTTTTTAATTTTTATTTTTTTTTTATAAATTTGATTATTAAAATAAAAAATACTTATAATAAATTTTTTAAGTTTTGTATAAGTTGACTGATTATTTATCTTATTGATTGTGGACATGGATGAAATATGGCCAATTTTTAAATGATCAAAACCTCTTTTATCACTTAATGCTAACCTAAAGATTGACAGTCTCTTAATTTTTTTCAATTTTTTTAATTTTAAAAAACAATCTGGATTAGGTTCGAACGCCAATACCTTATTTACAATAAATTTTTTTGTAATTATTTCAATCATTTCTCCATTATGTGCACCAACATCAACATAAACTGCAATTTTATTTTTTAGATGTTTTTTAATTATCTTTAAATTTTTTTTTTGAAGATTGTTATCTAAGAAATTTAAAAAATAATGAAATAGATTTTTCATCTTACGAAAAGTACATAATTATTTATTATTTTAATTTTTCTCTTTGTGTTAGAGCATGGCGTCGGAGTTGCCCAGCAATATCCTTCTGTTATATACATATATTCATTTCCTTCATGACTTAGTGTCTTAAAATCTTTTTTTATGACATTGTAAAATGGAAAATTATCAAATTTATATGGGCCTTTTGCCAATCTTACAATATTTTTGAAATTAAAAATTAATATAATTATTAGAATTAAAACTTTTGTTGTTTTTAATCCATTGTCTACTTTTCCTAATTTAGAGTAAAAAAATAGAAAAATAGAAACAGATAATAAACTAACAGGAAAGTAACCTCCATATCTAAGTGAAGGATGTTTAAAAAACCAAAATATCAGAGTCAATATACTTAATAGTAACAATATTTTTTGTACTTTATAAAAATCTTTTTTATTAAAATAAATCTTTTTATTAAAAGTAAAAAAAATTACTAAATTAATGATTAATAATACCAGTAAAAAATCTGTGAATTTACCCAGAAAATACTCTTGATACCATAAGGGAACCCAATTTATACCTTGAGTATACTTTTCAAAATCATCAATTACATAATTTGGTGTTGCTCCAGCTTTTGCCCACACTTCTCCCCATAGATTCAATCTTTTAACCTCCTCTATACTTAGAGACCAAAACAATCTATCTCCTGCACATGTAAATTCAATAGGATAAATTAAGCAACCAGTACTAATAAAATTATGTAAAAAAAATAAAAAAGTAAAAAATAATATAAACATTGAAATACGTATATTAAGATTTTCTTTTAAAAAAGGGTTAATCCTTAAGTCCCAAAAAACCAAAGGTATAATCAAAAAATATAATAAAAAATAAACTTTAAATGAGAAAATAATTAACAACAAAAAAATATTAAAATAAATTTTCTCAATAGATTCTTTGTTGGTTATTATTTTTATGAAATTTATTGTGATTATAGATAATATTAATTGACCCGCTAAATCAGTTCCATACTCAGCTAGTCTAGTAAATTTAACATTAATTAGTACTAAAAAGAAAATAGATATCAAAAATATCAAATTCTTTTTTTTAATATTTTTAATTATCTCATCAAATAAAATAAAGTTAACAAATATTAAAATTAAATAATTGGGTAAATTAAATAAATAATATTTTATCCATGGTAAAAAGCTTAATGAATTTAGGAATAAAAGTGAAGAATGATGTCTATAACCATAATTTAATAATCCCATTCCTAGAGAAATTTTGTTTTCTGATAAGCTTAATGAGAAAGGTAGATGATAATATTGAAAATCATCATGGTTTTTTGATATAAAAAATATTATTAAAGTTAAAAAAATTATATATATAATAGTTTTAATTTCAGATTTTTTAAATTTATTTCTATTATTATAAAAAAAAAATATACCCAGTGCTAAAACTAAAATATTATGAAATGAATTATGTGGAACTAATAAACTTGTTAGATAAGACAGGGTAATTAAAAAAAAAAATCCTAATAGCCCCAAATGTCCTAAATTTAAAATTGCCTTATGTTTAAATATTATATTATTAAAAAAAACTCCAAAACCAATATAAGAACATGTGAATAAAATGATCAATAAAATGATAGAAATTATTTGTAATAAATGAAATAACATTAAATCTTATTATACCAATGAAAACAGATATCTATAATATAAATTATATAAAAAATGAAAGTTTTACTAATAACTTAACAACAATTGTATATTCATTAATTCCGTTATTTTTAATAATTGGTACTGCGGTAAGTGAGTTTGCAATAATCTTATTAACTTTAAGATATTTAGTAGAAATATTTATTTTAAAAAAAATTAAATTATTTAAAAACAATTTTTTATATTTTCTATTAATTATTTATTTAGCTTTATTAGTTAATCTAATTTTTTCAATTAATATTAATAATTCAATTCTTAGAAATCTTTTTTTTATTAAATATATAATTTTTACAATAGGAACAATTTATTTTTTATCAGAAAAAAAAGATAGATTATTTTTGATATTTAAAATTTGGGCACTAACTATAATAATTTTTTCATTTGATCTTTACATACAGTTTTTTACTCATAAAAATTTAATCGGTTTATCATCCCCTCTACAATATCATAGACTATCTGGGTTTATGGGTGACGAATTAAAAGCAGGCAGTTTACTGTTAAGTATTTCATTTACTTCAGCTTGTTTTTTAATTGTTCATACAAAATTAAAAAATACTGCTTTATTGCTACTTTTCACATTTTTAATAACAATTTTTATTACAGGCGATAGATCAAATTTTATCAAATCAAATATTTATATTTTATTTTTATTACTTGTGATTGACAAAAAATATTTAAAAAAAATTCTTTTATTATTACTACTAAGTATAATAATAATATTATTCACTATCTCAAACAACCCTGTTTTTAAAAATAGATATCTGGATAAGATATATTTTGAATTAAAAGACAACTCTTATAACATTGGTAATTATATCAAAAATAATGAATATGGTAAAATTTATAATAGCGCGTATACATTATTCTTAGAAAAAAAAATATTTGGTCTTGGAAATAAAAATTATAGAATAATTTGTGAAGAAAATTTTCAACATAAATATGATTTAAATATAAAAGATGTTGAAAGTTTAAAATGCAACACTCATCCTCATCAAATTTATTTTGAAATTCTGTCAGAACATGGACTTTTTGGATTAATGATAATGCTAACTATGTTATTCACATTTATTTATCATAATCTTTATTATGTTTACAAAAGTAAAAATATTTTTCTCACATCAATGTTTATTTCGATTATTATAACTTTTGTACCTCTGTTGCCAGGTGGAAGTTTCTTCACAAGTTTTAATGCTACGTTGTTCTGGATTAATTTTAGTTTTTATTATGTGTATAAAAATATTTGTAATCAAATAAAGTGATTAATAAAAACAGTTAAATAATAATCAATCGTTTTAAAAAGTTTTTTATTATTATTTTAGAAACTTAATATAATTCTATTTTTTTATTAAAGCTTTGAACTAGTAAATCTTTTATTCAAAAAATTAATTCTTTTAAATTTAAATGGACCAATTAATTTCCCATAAAATCTATAAAAATTATTTGTTAGTTCTAAGTTTTTATTTTTATTAAAAATATTAATATAGATTATGATACTATAAAAAAATAAATAAAAAGATTTGATATAATTGACAAAATAACCACACGTCTTCCCATGAATCTTAAGATCTAAATAATGTCCTAAAATTCCTAATCTCTTAGATCTTTCTTTAATCCAATTTAGATCTGATCTATGTGGGTGTAATTTCTCGGTTACAAAAACTTCTTTTGACCAGTAAATTTTATAGCCAATTTTATCAAGTATCGAAAAGAAAAGCTGATCCTCTCCTATTCCAAATTTATTTAAACATTTGTCAAATTTAATATTTTTTTGTTCTTTCAATATATCAAATTTAAAAATCACATTATTAGATGCTGCCCATTTTACTTTAAGTAGTTTTTTTTTATATTTTTTTTCAAAAAGATAAGTAAGATTATGCTCCTCTCCCCCCTCATATAATTGAGGGCCAGTTATAATATCAGCATCAATTTTATTTAATAATTTATAAACATTTTTTAGCCAATCTTTATTTATTACACAATCATCATCAATAAATCCTACATAATTAGGTTTTAATTTTCTTGCTATTTGTAAACATTTATTTCTTGCATATACAATACCTCTTTTTTTTTCATGGGCCTGGTATATTTTTAGATAATTTTTTTTATTAAATTTTTTTACTACTTTATATGAGTTATTACTAATTGAGTTATCAACAATCAAAATTTGAATATCAAAAAATTTATTATTCTTTAACTTTTTTATACTTTTAATACAATCAATTAAACTTTTAGTTCTATTGTATGTTGGGATACAAATTAAAATTTTACTTATTATTTTCATTAAAATTAAATCTTAACTGTTTTTGCTTTCCAATTCTTTAAGTATAATTATTAATTGTGAGTTGTACTTATTAATTGAAGAATTATTAACTAATTTTTTTGAAAACTTTGTAAGATTTTTGTTCAAAAATGTACTGATATTTCTTATTTTTAACGATTTACATAAAATAAGTACTGTCTTGACCATGACTGCTTTAAACAAATGAGAACTTGAGTAATAAACTTTCATAGAAAATTATTTCCATTATATATTATTATATATGAAAATTAATAATAAAGTTAAGTTATTTGTTTTTCAGCCTTACCCTAAATTTGGAGGTGATGACAGATCAATCATCAAATTAATAAATGGACTTAATCATAATGACATAACCATTATAAGTATATCAAAGTGTCCTTACACCAAATATCTAAATAAAAAAATTAAATTCAAACAATTGAAGAGTAAAAGAGTTCTTTTTTCAATCTATGAATTACGCAGTTATATCAAAAAAGAATTGTTTAATAACAAATTTAAAAAAAACATAATAATTTCTAATCAAAACTTTGCTAATGTTGCAACTATTCTTGCGCTTAAAGATGTGAATAAAATTAAAACAATACTAGTTGAAAGAAATCACTTAGACGAGCTAAAAAATTACAATGGTATACTTGATTTTTTAAAAAAAACTTTGATACTCATGTTTATTAAAATTTTTTATAAAAATAGTAATGCTGTTGTTGGTATTAGTAAAAAAGTGAGCAGAGACTTGAATTTACTCACTAACAAAAAAGTATATACTATTTACAACCCTTCATTAGAAGATCGAATTATTAAAAATAATAATATTAAGAAAATTAAGATCTATAAAGCCAAAAAAATTATTTTAAGTGTAGGTTTTTTAGAAAAACAAAAAGATCATATCACTATTTTAAAAGCTATAAATATTTTAAAAGAAAATCATAAAAATTTTATATTAATTTTAATAGGCAAGGGTACTCAATTAAAGAAATTGCAAAACTACATTAAAATTAACAACTTAGAAAATTATGTCAAAATCTACCAGAATATAAACAATGCAAGTCAGTTTTATAAAATGGCTGATTTATTTATTTTAAGTTCAATTTATGAGGGATTGGGAAATGTTGTTGTGGAGGCTCTAAAACACAAATGTCCCGTAATTACTTCAAATTGTAATGCTGGACCTATGGAAATTATTAATTATGGAAAGTATGGTGATTTTTTCCATGTAAGTGATTTTAAAGTATTGTCTAATAAAATAGCTAATCACTTAAAAAATCCTGAAAGACTTAAGCTAAAATCAATTAGTGCCAAAAGATATATTAATAGATTTTCATTAGAGCAAAATATAAAAAAATTTAATGAGTTATTTAGTAAAATATAATTTTAGTTAATTATTTCTGTTATTTTATTTAAAAAATAATTTTTTCCTTTTAATGAATGGCATTCATTTAATATTTGTTTTGAGTTAGCTACAAATTTTTTTCTTAACCCTATATCTTTAATTAAATTTTTTAGATTTGGTAAAAAATTTTTAAAATCTAAATCGTATGGCTGATATGTTTCGTTTTTAATATATATATTAGGCCATGTCTCAATATTTGACATATCTGCTGTCATAAAGGCAACTCCACATTTTATTGCTTCAAATTCTCTATAACATACCTCTCCCCATCCATAGGCTCCAACAGATACTTTTGAGTTTTTTAAAGTTTTGTAATAATCTTTTTTACTGTATCTATTGTTAATAATTTTATTTTTATTTTCATAATTTATTAAGATGTTTTGCAATTCATTTCGCTGATGAACGACTGAATTTCTATGAATTTTTCTATTCATTAATGAAATAATATCAAATTTTTGACTATCTCCTTCCCAACTCTCAAAATCTTCTAAAATCATTGAATAATGTTTATTAGAAAAAAATTTTAATTTGATAAACTCTTTATAGTAATCCATTTTTGAAAATTTAGTTGAGTCAAAAAAATAAGCTACACCAAGATTCCAACCTAAAATAAGTTTGTTAATATAAATTGGGTTTAGTAATTCTGATTTATAATCCATTGTATCTTTGATCTTATAATTTTTTATATAATAATCGGAATAAAATCTTCCACCTTCAATTTTTTTTAGATATAGATTTTTATCTTTGTAAAACTGTTTTTTTATATATTTTTTTACATAAGGTAAAACTTCAAATTGAGTAGTTCCAGCACTGTCTCTCATATCAAACCAATAGAGATTAGAGTTTTTATTGAATAATTTCTCGAGGTAGATGGTATCAACAAATCCTTTTTTTTGGGGTAAAGATCTTGAATTTAGAAATAAATAATCAGCTTCTAAGAATTTCTTGTTAATATTTGAATAAAAATTTACTTCTAAATTTAATTCATTAAGGTCTTTTTCAAAAAGAAAAAACCAATTCCAATAACCATAATACAAACCAAGAAATCTGGCTTCTTCATTAATTAAAATATTAATTTTTTTTTTCATATGATTAATTTAATTGAAAATTCTAGTGTAGTATAGTTAAAGTTAAATTGAATGATTAACAAAATATTTAACTTAGCAATATATATTCTCAGATATATTCTAATTCTTAAACCTCATTATACATTGAATGATAAAATTGATTTTGGATCCAAAAAATCTAACTTATATTTTAAAAATTGTTTAAAGTTATCAAAATTTTATATGGAATATGGTGCTGGAAACAGCACAATTTTGGCAAAAAAATATAACAAGAAATTTGTTTCATTAGAAGCTGATAAAAGTTTTTACTCTTATTTAAAAGCAAATATATATCAAATTGAATATCTAGATATTGGTCCAACCAAATATTTTTCAATTCCTATACTGCCTATTTTTTTTATTAAGAATAAAATAAATCAATATAGTAATTATATAGTTAACATTTTTGATACTTTTAAAGAAGTTCCTGACTTTGTATTAATCGATGGCAGATTTAGAGTCTTGACAACCTTAAAAATAATTCTCTTTTTAATAAAAAAAAAACACACAAAAGATATTATAATTATAATTGATGACTATTTAGACCGTGACTATTACAAAATTATCGGAGACATAACTAAAGTTAACTTAATAGGGAGATTTGGAGTGATAAAGTATAATGCCAGGACAAAAATAAACATAAAAAAACTAAATATAACAACCAAAAAATTTCTTTATGATTTTAGGTAATTTTTTAAAATTATTTTTTTAAATTTCAACTCTATAAAATAAAAAGATGTAGAGGGTAAGCATTAAGTTACAAATATTGCAAAAATTATTGAATATTGTTGTGATACTAATTCATTTAATCAAATTATATAATCTATAAAAGTTTTTCTACTTTTAGATAACATGTGTTTGGAATTAATATAGCATTTCTTTTTTGTTGATATGAATATGAGGTTTCGATTATTGTATAGTTTTTTAACTTAAATTTTTTATTTATAAAAGACTTGTTACGTGTATTAAAAAAAACAATTGAGTCTTTTTTTTTAATAACTTTATTAAGTTGATTATTTAGATTTTTTTCATAGTGAGTAAACAAAACATTATAATAACGTTCATTTTTATACCAATAAATGTACTGTTCAGATTTAAGATATTGATTTGCAATCATATAAAAAAATGCATCATCAGTTAAATTGATAAACTTAGAAATGCTAATGCATTTATTGCTTATTATTTTTGTTGTCTTGTCTATCATGTTTAGTTGTGTCCAATTTTTTTGACTCCAAATTTGAGACTTAAAAAATACTAATTTTTCATTTTTTACATTTTCTTCTACATCAGAAAATGAGGGAAAAAATTTATTATTTTGACTTTTAATAGGAAGAGCTGAGCTAGAAAATAAAATTAATAGGGTAAAAGTTGTTATTAAATACTTAAGCTTATGCTTAAAGTGTTCATAAATATACAATAGTGAAACTATACCTATTATTGGACCAGTTGAAAATCTATAAATAGTTGGATTATGCAAAGTACTTAAAAAAAGTAGCTGAGATATAAATGCACAATATAAAAAAAATTGACTATCAAAATTTAATTTTTTTTTATTTATTAATTCTAATAAAAATTTAAAAATTAAGTAAATGTTTGAAAAAAATATTATAAAAAATATGTAAAAATAACTTTCTGAAAATATATTTTTAGATAAAATTACTTTTACATAGTCATAAAATAATTCTAGTATATTTGAATCATAGATTTCTAAAAATGCACTATTTAAAGTAAATGTTTTTATCCAATACTTGTGAAGCCCATAATAAAATAAAAATAAATTAAACAATATAATAGGAATAAAAAAACCAAATACAAAATTGAATAACCTTTTTTTATTCTGATAATTTATGATTACAAATAGTAATACAATTAATAAACTTAAATATAAAAAATTTTCATAAACAAGTGTAGACAATGAGATGAGGATTCCTGATAAAAAAAAACTTAAATTATCTTCAAGTGTAATAAGATAAAGTGACAATACTATTAATAAATAAAACTGGTAGTTATACCAAGGATGATTTGCGAACGGGTGTACAAGAAATATTACAGCTGCAATTAATAGTACACTTTTAAAATTTAAAAATTTATATGCAACAAGACATAAAATAAAATTTGCCAGCGAATAAAAGATCGCTGAAAAATAAATCAAATAAATAATATTTTTTTTGAAGATTAATAGTATTATCGACTGTGTTAAGGTGGAAAAAAACCCATAATGTATAAATATATCTTTATATGGAGTTTTATTATCTAATAAATCTAAAGCACTTTGACTTACTAATCCCCAATGAAATGAGTCGTACGTATATTTTGCCTGAAAAATAGATCCTGTAACACTAATTAAAAAAAAAATACTTAAAATTGTAATTAATCTATTTTTTTCAGATAACATTTATATTAATTTTTTTTATTCAAATTTTCAATTATTGGTTTAAATTTTTTTTCAATTTTACTGAGTAAATTTGAATAATATTCTATTTGTTCTTCGCTTAATTGGCCCTCACTTAATTTTTCTAAAAAATCATCTATTCTTATTATTACAAATCTTTCAAATTTCTTTGAACTGATTAAAGAAATTAATTTATTTTGAATATATGAGGTTGTAAAATTAAATGAAAATAAAATTAAAAAGAATATAATAAAGAATGAAATTATATATTTTGTTTTCATAAATAAAATTTAAGCTTATTAATTTTTAGATGTAACTTATAATTAATTTGTATATAAAATTAAACATATGATATCAAACAAAGTTAACTTTAATAAAAGAAAAACTATGAGTTTTTTTTTAAAGAGTTTTATTTTATTAGTACTACCTACTTCTTTTAATCAAAAGCACTTTTTAATCAACAAAAAATCTAAGCTAAATTGGGTCTTACAAAATGACGATTTATGATAATTGACTCAAATATTTTAACAAAAAAAAAATTTAAAGTTATTATTTGTGGTAGTGGTCCTGCTGGAATCTCTTTAGCTTTAGATTTAGAGAAAAAAAAAATCGACTGTTTGATTATAGAGTCTGGTGACAAATTTTACACTGATGAAGCTCAAAAAAGATATGAAGGTAAAGTGATTGGAAATTTCCCTAATAATTTATCTGAATTACGGCTTAGCCAGTTTGGTGGTACTTCTGGACATTGGGGAGGGTCGTGTGGAGTGTTAGATGATTATGACTTTAAAAAATGGCCAATAAGTAAGATAGATTTAGATCCCTTTCTGGATGATTCTTGTAAAATATTAAATATCAAAAATCAATTTAGAGAAAAAGAAATTACTAATAATTTAAAAATTATTGAATTTAAAGAATCAGATGTAATGTTTTTTGATAAATATTTTGAACACATTAAAAGATCAAAATATATAAATCTTGTTTTGAACAGTTCTATCTTTGATATAAAAACTGAAAATGGAATAATTAAGCAGATTGTAATTAAGTCAGAAAATATAAATTATATTGATGCTAATATATTGGTATTAGCGTGTGGTGGTATTGAAAATTCAAGGTTATTGCTCTGGTTTCGTGAAAATAATAATTCAATATCAAGCAAAATGCCTATTGGTAATTTTTGGATGGAACATCCCTTCAAAGTTATCGGAACTGGAATTGGAAACTTTAAAAAAATAAAAAAATTTTTTTATAATGATTTTGATAGTTTTTATAACTTCAGAAATTGGGGAAACTTTACTGTTTCGCTATCACCTACTGAAAAAGCTATTCAAAGAAAGAAAATTTTAAATTCTTGTGCTTGGTTAACAATACACGATAGAGATAATCGTAATATTAAAGATACACTTAAAGATCTTTTATGTGTAGCTCCAAAAATATCTACTAAAATGATTGATTTGTTTAACAAAAAATTATTGTGTGGTATCACCATCAGCTCATCTTGGGAACAGGATCCAGAATTTAGAAATAAAATATCATTAATTAATACAAAAGATAATATTGGAATACCTAATATTTCTCTTAATTATCAAATATCAAAAAAAACCCTTGAAACATCAAAAGTTATGACAGATTTAATTGGTAATATTTTTATTAAAGAAGACTTAGGTAGGATTGCACATAATGATATTTATAATCTAAATAATTTTATTTCAGATGCTGGATACCATCATTTAGGTGGCACGCGGATGGGTGAAGATGAAAATACTTCAGTGGTAGATAAAAATTTAAAAGTTCATGGTTTAAAAAATATGTTTGTTTGTGGTAGCTCAGTTTTTCCAACTGGTGGTCACGTTAATCCGACACTATCTATAATTCAATTATCTCTCAGATTGTCTAATCATTTAAAAAACAGAATCAGTTTAATTTAAAAGAGTTTTAATTTTCCAAATTTTATACAGACCAAACAATGAAAGGAGTATTTCTTTGATTGTAACATTGCTATCTCCCTTAACTCTATTTATAAAAGTTGTTGGAATTTCATCAATTTTAAAGTTATTATAATACAAAACTGTTAAAATTTCTGACAGCATAATATAGCCATCCCCTATTTTACCACAATTACTAACAATAAACTTTGAAGATTTAATAGAGTAAATTCTGTACCCATTGGTATAATCACTGACAGGCACCTTCAATAAAAACTTTGATAGTTTATTTGACAAGTAAGAAAGAATTTTTCTTTTTAGTGGCCAATTAATAATTTTACTATCACTTAAATATCGACTTGAAATCAATAGATCTAAATTATTCTTTTTAAAATAATTAATATTATTTACTAATTCGTTGGGGTTATGGGACATATCAGCATCCATCTCTACAATTAAACTTATACTCATACCTAAATTTAAAATATGTGATAAACCAAATAAAATAGCAGATCCTCTTCCACTTTTTTTATTTCTATTTAAATAAATTACCTTGAATTCTTGTGTGTTAATTTTTTTCTCAAAACTCACCTCTGAATCATCTACAATAACTACAATCAAGTTATCAATATTGCACTCACTTATTTTTTTTAAAATAATATTAATATTTTCACCTTCATTATAACATGGAATAATTATAAAATTTATCATTATATGTATTAATAAATTATACTTCTATAGTTTTACTATTCTCTTAAATTCTTTACAAATATAAATTATATTTTTGAAGTTATCATACATTATTACAATGCTTTTTTTAATTTATCAATATTAGCCACTAATGAATTAGTTTTTTCATTACTTATTATACATACTTTTTTATTGACATGTTTATTGATAAATTTTTTTATCATCATTCCTTTTCCTGAGCCAATATTGTACGTACCTGTTATTTTTTTTTTATAAATTTTAATTATTGTTTTTACTATTTTTTCAGCATTTGAAAAATCTCTTATATTATTTGCATCATTAATATAAATTTTTTTTAACTTATTATTTTTTAACTTATCTTTTATAGAGGGATATAAAAATGGTTTTTTTTGTTTGGTGTGAAAAATACTAAAAATTCTTGCAATAAAATATTTAAAATTTCTGTTTGTGGATGATCTAATTTTCTTTTCAGCTAATAATTTTGTTTTACCATAATAGCTTGTTGGGATTAATTTATGGGTTTCTTTAATTGGTTTTTTTGAATATTTATACACATGAGAAGAGCTTGCAAAAAACACAATTATTTTTTTTTTACTTTTATGAATTGAATTAACTAAATTTTCTACTCCCAAAACATTTACTTTATATGCTTTGGTCATATTAGTGTTAGATCTCGTAACCGAAGTATATGCTGCAAAATGAAAAATATATTCTATTCTTTTGTTTTTAATTAGCCATTCGTCCACATGTTTTTTGTTTGTAATGTCGTTATTAAAGTTTGAATATTGAGTATTTACTTTTTTTAATTCCTTTATTAGTAATTTACCTAATAGACCTGACCCACCAGTGATTCCAATTTTTTTCAATACAATAATGATTTATTTGTTTATAATACATATACTTAATTATGAAAAAAAAAATAGCATTGATTTTTGGTGTAACAGGTCAGGATGGCTATTATTTGACCAAACTTCTTTTAAAAAAAAATTATATTGTTCATGGAATTAAAAGAAGATCTTCTTCAGTTCCAACAAATAGAATCACAAATTTTCTGAATCAAAAAAATTTCACTATTCATTATGGTGATTTAACTGACACGTCCTCTATTCATGCTCTCATAAATATGATTAAGCCTGATGAAATATATAATCTAGCTGCACAATCTCACGTTGGTGTGTCTTTTTTTACGCCACTTTTTACGGCAAACGTTAATGCAATTGGAGTTCTAGCTATATTGGAGGCTATAAGATTATCCCCAAAAAAAATTAAATTTTATCAAGCTGGAACATCAGAGATGTTTGGTAAAACTAAAAGTAAATTTCAATCTGAAAAAACAGTTTTAAACCCTCAAAGTCCCTATGGAACTGCAAAAGTTTTTGCCCATTTAATTACTCAAAATTATAGAGATGCTTATAAAATTTTTGCTTCAAATGGAATCTTATTTAACCATGAAAGTCCTTTTAGAGGGGATAATTTTGTAACAAAAAAAATTATAAGCTCTCTAACAAAAATTAAATATGGAAAACAAAATCAGTTGGTTTTAGGTAATTTATATTCAAAAAGAGATTGGGGTCATGCATCAGATTATGTTGAAGCTATTCATAAAATACTTCAGCAAAAAAAACCAAGTGATTATGTTATCGCCACAGGTAGGGAATATACAATTAAAAAATTTGTAGAAAAGACTGCCAAAAAGTTAAAGCTTAGATTATATTGGGGTGGAAAAGGTATAAAAGAACACGCATTGGATGAAAGTGGTAAAATTATTATAAAGATTAGTAAGATATATTTTAGACCACTGGAGGTTGAATTTCTCAAAGGTGACGCAACAAAAGCAAGAAAGGTTCTAAAATGGAAACCAAAGATTAACCTGGATAGGCTTATTGATGAAATGATTGAATATGAAAAAGACTTACTATTCGATTCTAAGAAATAACCCCATCATTCAGATTAATAATTGTCATCTTTATACCTAATTTAACTTAAATTATTTTATTGATTCTACTTAGTTAATAAATTTAGGTAATTTTTTTATGACAAAAGAAATTAAATAGAATTTATAAATTTTAAAAATTTTTTTGCTCTAATATCCCATGAATATTTTTTTGCTGAAGAAATTGCATTTTTTTTTATATGTAAATAATTAGTAGGTTTATTTAAAATTAAACTAATCTGATTTTTCCAACCTAAATAGTTATTACTACCTATTAAGAAAGAATTAACATTATTTTTTAAGATATGACTATAGGCCCCCAGACGAGACGCTATAATAATATTACCAGCAGCCAGGTAGTCAAACATCTTTAAAGGAGAAATATATTTTGATATTTCGAGATTTTTTGATTTTGCCATTATTTTTCTCTGATAAGGCATTAATGCTATATGATACTTCTTTAAAACTGAATTAACCTCTTTATATTTTAGCTTTTTAACCAATTTAATATTTTTTATTTTTAAATTTTGCTTTCTCAGTACTGAAAAGTCTCCATATAGATGAAAATTAACTTCTGGTAAAATTTTTGCTAATTGTGATATAATTTCAATTCCTTTACCTTGGTAAAAACTTCCAACATAAACACACGTTTTTTTATATATTTTATTGCTACTCTTAATTTTATTAGTAAATATATCCGCACCATCATCAAGAACAATATATTTTTGTTTATTAATTTTTAAATCTTTTACAAGAACCTTATTTATAACAATAAATGAAATATTCTTTTTAAACGGTGAAATCATTAAAATTTTGAAAAAAATTTTTGAAAAACCTTTGATATCATGATGAATTTCTAAAGTATTTTTTTTATTTAAAAAAGATAACAGTATTGAAAATAATATACTTCTACCAATAATAAGATCACCTCTGTTATGGTTTCTTTTTAAATAACTAATTAATTTAAAGAAAAAAGATAATTTTTTTAATTTTCCATCAATCTCTTGATTTAAAATGGGTTTAATTTTAATTTTATATCTTAGGTTGTAGTTTGAAAATAAATTTTTTATATCTATCTTCAAATCTGGTAATAATAGTGTTAACTCATTAAACTTACTCAATGAATCACAAAACTTTAATGAGTTAATAATATTTGCTGAGGTGCTGGGCAGTGATGTTTCTGTAATATAAACAATTTTTTTCATTTGTTCTTTTAGATGTGTGTATATTATTTGCAAATTTAAATAAAACAGAATTTATATGAATATTATTTCTTTTGACAGTAAAGAAAAATTTAATAATAATGGTCATTTTATTTGTAAGAGCATTTTTTAAAACTAATTAAATTAATTAATTTTTTTGAAAATTATTTGATTATTTATGAATAAGATATTCAAATTTTTTTGATATTTATAATAACATTCTAATATTGCTTTTGTAGGATTGTCCTCTAATTTTTTATATTTAAACCAAAGAAAATCATCACATATTAAAATGCCATTTATTTTTAAACAATTCATTGAATTTTCAAAATCTCTCTTAACATATTCATATTGATGATGGCCATCAATATATATAACTTCAAAGAATTCTTTGTTTTCTGAAAAAAAATCATCAGATTTTTTTTTAATTAAGCTGATACTTTTATTTTGAACTTCTTTAAATTTTTCACTGACACTTTCATATACTTCCGACATTTTAAAATTGTATTTATGGGAATCGTCGTATTCAATATATGGATCTATACAGATTATTTTTTTACTGTTTTTTAATTCACTTATAAATAAAGCTGATCTACCTTCGAATGTTCCTATTTCTAAATAATTAAAGTTATCAATATTTGATAAAATTTTTTTCCATACATTGGTATTTTGTGTAAAGAAATCTAGAAATTTAAAATTATATTTATCTTTTATCTCTTTTTTTTGTAAAGATTTAACTGGATTAAAAGTAATAAAAAACTGTGATATCAAAACTTTTATAAAAAAATTAAGATAGAGCTCTTTTTTAATAATTGGGAGTATTTTTTTATAATTAACTATAGAAATTTTTATTGAGCTTAAAAACTTATATATAATAAATTGTTTTCCACCCATTATTAATATTAAGATTTTTTTAAGCATAAATTTTACGAATCATAAATTTCCTTTAATCGTAAGTCTTGTTTAGTTTAATCTTTTTCTAATTTGTTAGTCTTCCCTAAGAATAAATCGCTACTTTGGATTAGTTTTTCATAAGTCCCATGTTCCTTAACTTTTCCTTTTTCAAATAAATATATAATATCACATTTTTTCACAGTGCTTAAACGGTGTGTAATCATGATAATCGTAATATTTTCACTAAGATTTTCAAGTGTATTCATCACAACTTTTTCAGTGAGATTATCCAATGCGTTGGTCGCTTCATCTAGAATTAGTACTTTAGGATTATGATAGAATGCTCTTGCAATCCCAATACGTTGGCGCTGACCACCAGAAAGTCTTATGCCTCGCTCACCCAAGGTAGTTTGATATTTTAAAGGCAATTCATTAACCACAAACTTATGTAAGTTTGCAATTTTGGCAGCTCGTTCAACTGCTTCTTGATTAATATCTTCAGGATCGACACCAAAAGCAATATTTTCAGCAACAGAATTATCAGTTAGATAAATTTGTTGTGGCACATATCCAATAGATCGCTGCCAAGCTCTGATGTTTTGATTATTAATTACCTTACCATCAACTTCCAGTGTACCTTTCTTTGGTTCAAGCAATCCAAGAATGATGTCAACTGTTGTGGTTTTACCACTTCCAGTAATTCCTACCAAACCAACAGTTTTATGAATTGGAATACTGAGGTTAATATCTTTTAACGTTTCATTAGATGAATTAGGATATTGATAATAAACATGATTCAAAGTTATAACTTCGTTTAGTGGTAAAGCATTTTGTGAAAGGTCTATACTGAATGGGTCTAAACTATTCATGTCGTTGTACATTGCATCAAGTGAGGGACCTACAACATGCAGGTTTGTAATATTGCTATAAATGAGTTGAATAGCAGGCATCAGTCGATAGCCAGCAAAAGCATAAAGTGCGATTAGTGGTAAAATTTCATTAAATGTACTAGTTTGCTTCATGAAATAAAGTATTACCAATAACATGCCACCAAAGGTTATGATTTCTAGAGCAAAGCGAGGAAGTGTGGCTATAATTTGTGTCGAGGCTTCATGATCTGAAAAAATTTTTGCATTTTTTGAAAATTTTTTAACAAAATTTTTTTCTAGTCTTCCAATTTTTAATTCTTTAAAAGCTCCAAAGGCTTCTATCACAGTAGTAAAGCGCAATTCATTAGCTTTTAAGCGTTCTTTTCCAATACGAGTAAGAAGATCTCGTACGATTCTGTAGATAAGCAAATAAGCTAAACTGATTGTAAAGCCTATTATTAGAGCAAGCTTAGTATTTATAGTAATTAACATTATAATTAATGTAGTGACAACAGCACCTTGAGTAATCAAGTTCATCATTGGTTTTAAACCTTTGCTAACAACCGAACCAACTTCAGAAAGTATGGTCTTACCAAGCTCCGCACTATGACGATTTAAAATCCAACTATAAGGCTGGTGAAGATAATTCTCTACAAAACGCTTAGAAATATTTAACTGGCATATTGCAGCAAATCGAGCTTGTAAATACAACGTAAAAGCTTTGAAGGTAAGTGACACTACCAACAATACCATAACGAGAACACCTAGAAAAAATAAAAACTGCTGGTTAGTTTGTACACCAAACATACCTGCGGTCCTAAACGCCAACTTTAAAATATTATTAGTTTCAATAGCCTCAGGATTTGTTAGCACAATCATAAACGGCATAATTGAGACTACACCTATCATGTCTAGCAAAGACATGAATAAAACCATTATCAATAAAAAACCTGCTCGTTTACGTTCTGTTGATGATAAAAGATATAAGAGTTTATTTAAGATTTTCATTAAAATATACTACTAAGTGATAGAGATTTTATTAACATTATAATTTGCAATAAACTACTAAATTATTAATTTTAAATAGTTATACTTTTTTAATTAAAATAGTTTTATCATTAAGAAGTTTACATTCTAGCTTCTTGTCTATTTTCAACACACGTTGCAATGAACTAACACTCTCACGAATTTTTTTGATATCTAAAGAAGGAAACTTATAATCTTCCTTATGACGTTTGTTTTTACTCACAAATAAATCTTTATATACGTTTCCAAGAAAATTTTTAATCTTCATCGTTTTAAGTAATAGTTCAAATTTTAACAAGCTAGAAGATTTTGAGATCTCATGACTAACAAGTTTTTCCCAAACCTTTAATATTTTTTCAGCTGCTAGCTCATTTTTATCCAGATAGATTTTTTTTAACAATGAATCAGTAATTGGTTTATCATCAACTTTATTATTAGCAGATTGTAAATTACTAAAAAGTGTGTTTACTTTATTTGAAAGATCTTCTAATGTTTCTACACGATGTCCTAACTGATTAGCTACCTCCCCCCAAGAGTGGTCTTGTTGGAAAGGAATATATGTTATTACTTCTTTACCAAAAACTGTCGCTTCAATTGCTGTTGTGCAACTATTATGCATAATTGCAAATGCATTATTAATCCAGGGGTTGATAGGCCCTTCTCTGATTACATGCACATTAGAAATTCCTCTTAAATAAACTTTCCAAGCATCTATATTTTCTAATGGATGAGGACGTAAAACTATATCGTATCCATTGTGAGTATTAGCCAAATGATGTACTGCCTCAACAAAAGCAGCTAGTTTTCGAGTGTCTTCTGACACTTTGTCAAATTGCTTTTTAAATAATATTGGGTCACTTTTAAAATAACTAATATTTTTTTTCAATTGATATGGCTTAAATCCTCCCCACTCGTGAAAAGGTTTTTTAAAATTAGCAGTATGCAAATTCGAAGATATCAAAAGAAAAGGTTTAGAAGGCGCACTTGAAGGCAAAACCCATTTTTTTGAAAATTGTGATTTACAAAGATCGATTCTGGGTGAACCTGTTTTGTAAATTTTAGAAGAATGTTTTGGATAAATCTGTTTTAGAATATTTACGTCATCATCTCCCCATCCAAAAATTGCAGAAGATTGTTCTATTGTTTTATCTGAATATCTCTCATCAGCAAATCCTTTATAACCCTGATCAAGTATTCCACTTTCTTCATCTAAGCTGGTAATTATAGTGCCGCTATTTACCATTTCCTCATGTATTGAAATAAGATCACTGCTTGGTGTTAAAGATTTAACGTGAAATATTCCAGGTGGAAGTACCCCACTACGTAATCCTCTTTTTATTGAGCTAATATCAGAAATAATAACATTATGTCCTCTTGCTGCAGATAGGGTTGCTAAAAGGAGTTTGCCATCTAACTCCCTTAATGCAATTTCAATATGCAGGTAGATGTTCATTTTAATGACATATTTTGCAATTTATATGATTAATCATTTTTTTTAAAGTTAAATTTCCATTGTTATTTTAAAATTTTAAATGAAACATGTTCAGAATCTTGAACATCTTCTTTTAATTTTTTTCCCAATATTTTTAATAAACTATTCGGTTCTATTATCTTATAAGGCCTAACAATTTTTAGATGTCTTCTTTTTAAAATTGTGTCTTTTTTTAATTTCATATCAAAATATATCGATCTTCTCATTAAGATTTGGTTCTTCTTCTCATTCTTAGAAATCTTTTTACCATAAATACCTAGCATATTTTCAACTCTTCTAGTTGAAGATATCATTTTTTGCATGTCTTTTGGATTTAGTGAAATTTTGTGGTCTCTAAAACCAGAAAAATTGTTGTTAAGAGTAAAGTGTTTTTCTATGATTTTTGCTCCTAGACATGCTGCAATTAAACAGCTCTCACTTCCAATTACATGGTCAGAATAGCCAACTGTAACTGGCAACTCATCTTTAAGGTATTTTATTGAGAGTAAATTTGCCTCTTTATCTTTTACTGGATAGTCAGAAACACAATGTAAAAAAGCTAATTTTTTATGTGGAAAATTAATTTTATTCAACATTTTAAGAATATCTTTAATTTCTAATAAATTTAGCATTCCTGTTGATATGATTAATGGTTTTTTATAAAAAGCACATAATTTTATTAATTCATAAAAATTATTATCACCTGAAGAAACTTTAAACACATCAACTATTTTTGATAAAAATTTTACACTACCTAAATCAAATGGAGTTGATATAAATTTTAGACCTTTCTTTTTTGAATAAATTGATAATCTTTTAAAATTTTTTTTTGATAACTCAAAACTCTTAAGTTTAGCAAATCTTTTTTTTTCAAGTTTATTTATAAAATGACTTGTATCAAATGTTTGAAATTTTACTGCGTCTGCTCCACTCTTCTTGGCTTGATCAATTAGTTTAATGGCATTCTTGTAAGAACCTTCATGATTATTACCAATTTCAGCAATAAAAAATGTTTTTTTTAAATTTTTAAAACTATTCATTTTTAAGATTTTTCCAAAAATTCTTATACCACTGAATATATTTTGTATAACCTTCTTCTAATTTATATTGAGGTGAATAACCGATTAACTTTTTTGCTTTGTTTATATTTAAAGTGCCCCTTTCTGGCATAAATTGCTCTTTACCTACATAATTAATTTTTACTGAAGGAAATTCATTTTTAACAAGATCTGCTAATTCGCTAAGTTTACGAGAATTACCATAAGTAATATTGAAGGTTTGATTTTTTGAGTTTTCGTTAATGCAAGATTTATAAATTCCCTGCACTAAATCGTCGATATAAGTGAAATCTAACTTTTCATCACCACTACCATTAATATTGATGTCTAGATTTTGTATTGCGTTTTCTATAAAAATTTGTCCTACCCTTCTACTTACACATCTCTCTCCATAAAGTGCTGAAGGTCTAATAATTGTATATGGTAAATCAAATACATTGCTGTATGCTTTAACAATAAGTTCACCAGACAATTTAAGAGTTCCATATATTCCTATGGGTTTACAATTTGTTTCTTCATTAACATCTTTACCATCAAAATCACCATAAACCATGCTTGAAGATAAGTATATTACATGTTTTTTTTTAACTCTTGCAAAATCTAAAGTATTCTCCAAAGTTCTCAAACTATTATCAAATGTAGTATGAGGATCTTTATTAGATTTATTAGCATGAGACACTGCAGCTAAATGAATAATTATATCAGGATCAATTTGCTTATAAATTTCTAAGACAGCACTATAATCTCTCGCATCGTGAATCGTTAGTTCTATTTTTTTTTTTTTTAAAAGATCAATTCTGTTATTCAATATTGCAGCATATAAATCTTTATTTTTTACTTCCTTGTTATCTTTTGAATATAAATTATTTATTGATAAACTATCCACTATATATGGGTTTGCATGCTTCTCTTTTAAGTAAAGTGCAAGATTATGGCCTATAAAACCACTTCCACCTACAAGTAAAACTTTTTTATTTTGAATATCCATAAAATTTCTTTATCACTTTAACTATTTTGTTCAATTCTTTAAATTTTAGAAGCGGGTATATTGGTAAAGATATATTTGTGTCAGCATAATTTTTTGCTTTTTTAAAAATTGTATTCTTTAAATTATACTTATTTTTATAATATGTCATTAATGGTAAAGGAGTTGCGTAATGAATACTTACTCCTATTTTTTTATTTTTAAATTCTTTCAAAAGTTTATCTCTATCTTTGCAAAAAATTTGAAATACAAAAAAAGAACAATTTAATGAATACGGCATACATTTTATCTCTTTAATATCTTTAAGACTTCGAGTGTAGTTTTTAGCTAACAAGTGCCTTTTTTTTAAATTTTCTTTATAATTTAAAATTTGCTTAAGGCCTAAAGCAGATTGAAAATCAGTCAATCGGTAATTGAAACCTAAACTCACAACGTTATAAGTTCCTTGTTTTTTTCTCTGATTAATATCCTTATCAATTCCAAAAGCTTTAAGTTTTTTTATTTTATTATAAAAATTTTTACTATTTGTTACAACCATACCACCTTCACCAGTGGTAATTTGTTTAGTAGGATAAAAAGAAAAACAACCAGAAATTCCAAAATTTCCAACATGAGTTGATTTAAATCTCGTACCTACAGAATGAGCACAATCCTCAATTAATTTTATCTTATATTTTTTACATATTTTTTGAATCAAATTTATTTGGCAAGCTAAACCAGCCATATGGACAATTATTATAGCCTTAGTTTTTTTTGTAATCTTATTTACTATTTTCTCAGGATCAATATTTCCAGTTGAAAAATCTATATCAACAAAGATAGTTTTTGCACCAGTGTATTCCACTGCATGAGAAGTCGCTGTATGCGACATTGCTGGAACAATTACTTCATCCCCTTTTTTTAAACCAAGTGCAAGGCATGATAAATGAAGTGCTGCAGTGCAACTTGATACTGTTACTGCATATTTTGAATTTGTAAATTTTCGAAACTTTTCCTCGAACAATGTTGTATTTTTTCCATGAGTTAACCAGCCACTTTTGATAGTTTTTTTAACTAAATCTAAATCAGATGAGAAAATATTGGGTTTTGAAAATTTTACATTCATTTATATATATTTTATTTTAATTTTTTTGTTTTTCTTTAATGCATCTTCAGCAGCAAAACAAACAGACATTAAATCAAATTGCTCTTTTTTTGATATAATAGACTTTTTTTTGTCGCTAGTTATACAATCTAAGAAGTTTTGTATTAATTTTTTTCTATTAGCTTTGTCAGGGTAAGAATGTTTATTTTTTTTAAAAGCATCTTTCGTGAATATGAAAGATCCATTCAATGTATTGTTAATAGTTTTATTATTTGTAAATACTTTGATTTCATGAAAATGTTCGTGAACAGCGACTGCATTCGCCGTTATTTTTGCAATTATATTGCCAGGAAATTCAAGGATAATTAAAGCCATACTATTTTTTTTAAAAGCAGATTTACTTGTGACTATATTATTTGCAACCGTGTAAACAGAATGTGGTCTTTTTTTCAACAACCACATTACCAAATCTATAACGTGTATGCCGGCTCCAAGTATTAATGAGTAGTTATCTATTTTTGATCTCCATCCAAAAAGTTTGTTTTTTCTTCCCCAAATATAATCCGCTTCGATATAAAAGATTTTATCCTTCATCACTTTCTTTTTAATATTAATAAATAAGTCATTGACTCTTAGGACAAGGTTGGATGTAATTTTCAAATTTGAATTTGAGAGTAGTTTTTTTATATGTCTCAACTGGCTTAAGGTTAGACACATCGGTTTTTCTACAATTATATTTTTTTTATTTTTAATACATTTTAATATTTGGGGATAATGGTCATCATCATAACTTGCGATGGAAACTAAGTTTATTTCTTTATTAAAAAAAATCTCATTTTCATTGTTGGTTATTTTTATAGTAGGGAATTTTTTTTTTAAAAAATCAATCTTGCTTAGATTTTTTTCACAAATTATTGATACTCTAGCTTTTTTATAATTATGAATAGCTTCAAAATGTTTTTGTCCTATTCCAAATCCAATAATTCCTGCGTTAATTTTTTTCATTTGAATAACTATAATTTATAAATTTTCTTCTGTTAAAATGTTTTAATATAATTTTTAATTCACTGAATGTATCTATTGATAGTTTTTTAGTATTATATTTTTGTTTATTTATAAAATTTTTGATCTTAAATTTAGGAGAATTCCTATAAAAATATCTTGTTACATGCTCTTTGTCTAGTTTTGAAAAAAATTTCAAATTTTTTCCAAGAGTATTAGTCCTAATAATTTCAACAGATTGCCCAGATGGAAAAGTTCTAGGAAATATATTGGTAATTAAATCAAAATTTTTATTTTTATCAAATATATATATTATTTTATTCAGAAGACGAAAATCAATCATTGGACTATCACCTGAAATTCTTAAGAAAAAATTTTGCTTTTCAAATGTTGCAGTATCATAAAGTCTTTTTGCAACATTATTTAAAGAGCCTCTATAATATTTTATCTTTTTATCTATAAGTAAGCTAACTAACTTATCATCCTCTTTATTTTTAGATGTGGCAACGACTATTTTAGCTTTTTTACTTTTTTTAACCTTATCAATCACATGTTCAATCAATGTCTTACCATAAAAAGAATACAAAATTTTATTTCTAAATCTACCAGATGAAGTTCTAGCTTGTATTATGATTAACAAAGGTTACCCTCTTTGAACATTATCTTTAACTTCAAATCTTCCTCTGCAATCAATAATTAACTTAGCATTATTCTTTATTAAATCATAATCAAATAGATCATGATCAGTCATTAGAATCACAACATCAAAACTATTTAAAATTTTTGAGCTAAGAAGTTTTATTTTTTTAATTTTTTTATCAACAATCTGGTCCTCCACATAAGGATCATGTGCTGAGATATTTTTAACACCTTCTTTAAAAAATTTATTTATCAATTTTATAGAGGCTGACTCTCTAATATCATCCAGGTTTTTTTTATATGAAATTCCTAGAATTAAAATTTTTGATTTAACTAAAGTTATTTTTTGAGATTTCAAATTTTTTAAAACTTTTTTAATTATAAAATTTAAAACTTGAATGTTTATTTCTGCAGATAGCTTAATAAATTTAGCTGGCAAACCTAGTTGTGTTGATTTCCAATATAAATAATTTGGGTCTATAGGAATACAATGCCCTCCAATACCAGGCCCTGGGTGAAAAGCTCTAAAACCATATGGTTTAGTTCTAGCAATTGCTATAACATCAAATATGTCTAAATTCATTTTATCTGCTAAAATTTTCATTTCATTTATAAACCCAATATTAACAGATCTATAAATATTTTCTAAAAGTTTTGAAAATTCTGCAATTTCAATACTTTTACTCTCAACAATCGTATTAAATGATTTACTATAAAAGTTTGAAATAACTTTTAAACAATTGTTTGAATATCCACTTACAACTTTTGGAATTTTTTGAATTGAATTTTCATTAATACCTGGATCAATTCTCTCTGAAGAAAATCCTAGAAAAAACTCTTCACCCATATTGAACCTGTTTTTAATTTTTTCATAAATTTCTTCTCTTGTAGTGCCTGGATAGCTAGTACTTTCTAAAATTAAGATTTGTCCTTTTTTTAAAAATTTTTTGATTGAACTAATTGTAGCTTTTATAAAACTTAAATCGGGGGAATCATCTTTTTTAAGGGGCGTTGGAACACATATAATTATAACATCACATTTATTTATATTAGAATAATTTGAATAAAATTTTCCATTTTTATTGATTAAGCCTACATCTTTATTTGATATTCTTTCAATATATGAATTATCTTTTTTAATTTTTTTAATTTTTTTTTTATCAATATCAAAGCCTATTATATTAAAATTATTTTTAACAAATAAAATAGATAAAGGTAGACCCACATATCCTAGGCCAATTATTCCAACAGTACACTTTTTGGTGTCTATAAGATTAGTAGTTTTTTTTAAAAAAAAATTTTTCATTTTAAAGACTAGCCTTAAATTTTACTTTCGAGGTTGCATTTTTAAGTCCAAGGTGCATAGAATGCGACTTTAAGAAAATATCTCCAGCTCTTAGTTTTTTTTTAGATTTTATAACTTTTAATATTTCATATTTAATGCTTTTAAAATAGAAAAATGCATTTGGATATGGATCTTGCAAAGCTCTTACAAATCTATCAGCTTGCTTAAATGTTTTTGTTTTAAAGTCGAATTTAGAGTCATTTTTAACTCTTTGCTTACATATAAGGCTATTTTTTTTTTGTTTTTTTGGCTTCTTATTGGCAATTATTTTTTTTATAGACTTGATTATCATTTTAGGAAAATTTTTATTTGCAATTCTATGTAAATCATTGATGTCATACTTTTTTTTTATTAAGAATTTTTTCTCAGAAAATATATCTCCACCATCAATTTGGTGATTAAGCTTAATAACACTTATACCAAACATTTTTTCACAATTTATCATTTGCCAATTCAGAGGAGAGCCACCTCTGTACTTGGGTAAGATTCCTGCGTGACAATTTAAAAAACCTATTCTGGGTAAATTTAGAGTTGATTGATTAAATATTAACGGAAAACCACACGATAAAGCTATGTCGGTTTTTTTTAATGTATCTAGTATTATTTGCTGTTTAAGATTATCAATTAATATAAAATTGTTACTTTTAGGAATTTTTTTCAAAATATTTGTTCTTAAAAACTTTTTTGCAATGAATACATTTAGGATTTTCAATTTTTTTTTATTAAACAATTTAAGAACTTCAATCCCTCTTTCTCCATTAAAAAAAAAACAATATGATAATTTTGATATTTTATTCATAATATAATTCTACAACTACTTATTATTAAAAATGTAATTTTTAATAATAATATCTTTAAAAGTATACTCATTAATTCAAATAATTTTAGTTGTTTAAAAAACTTACATATTTTTCTAAACCATTTTTAAAGTTTCCTAAAAAATACTGGGCAGTTGCTTTGTTATTTTTGTTTTCTAAAGGAAATAAAACCTTTTTTCCAACTAGTCTAAGAATATCTTTTTTCATTTTATATTCTGAATTGTAAATAATATCTTTATTAAATTTATATAAATATTTTTTTAGTTTTTGATTTTTTTCAAAAAAAGGCACCATTACATATTTTCCATTAGCCAAAGCCTCAATCGTGGAACCTGAGTTGTGGCCTATAATTATGTCAGCTTGATTAATAAATGTTTTTGCATTACTTCCTTCAAACACCTTAATTCTTTTATCTATTTGATGGTGTGTTTTAAAACTATTATAATTTTTTCTTTTTATAATAATATTAAGATTTTTATTATTACAAAGATCATTTAAAATTTCGACAATCTTATTGTGAGAAAAATTCCAATTTAAATCTTTATTCTTTCTGAGTGGAGGAATTCCAGGAGTAGAATTAAATGTCAAAAATAATAAATTTTTAATATTTTTTTTCTTTTTTGTTTTACTTATAAAATCATGTAATCTTGGAGAACCGTTTACAGAAATTTTTTTTTCATTAGATTTATCCATTGCAATTAACATTTTTTTTATTGAATTGTTATAAACTGATATCTGATCAAAAAATTTAAAGACTTTTCTATACTCATTTATTCTTACACGATATTTCATATCTGGTTCAGACATGAAGCACTCTTTGTTCCATAGTTTGACTGGAACTTCATTGTTATTGCAAGCGGCATATAATGCAAATTCAGTATTGTAATAATAAGCAAAAGCAATAATATTTATTTTTTTATTATCATGGTATTTTTTTAAGTTAAAAATTACTGTGGTCCAAAATTGATCAAGTTTTTTTCGATTTTTATTATTTAAATTGAAGTATTTAGTCTTATTATTTAACTGAGAAAAATTAAACGAACAACCAAATAGCTTAGACCTATCTCCAAAATAATAAAAAATTAATTTTACAAAACTTCTTCTTAGAAATAAAATATTTGGAATTCGACTTGAAGATTTATAAGTTAGTTCAATATCTCTCCTTCCGCCACCAGCAAATCTATCTAAAACTATGATTATTTTTTTACTTTTAGATTTTTTCTTAAATATTGCCGGCTGAAAAAGTGAAATATTAATTATATACGCACATAACTTAGTCAAATTAAAGCAACATGAAAATAAAACTAAAAGATGTAATAATAATATATAAATATTATAAATTTTCTTCTTCAAAGCATTTATATAAAATTTTTTAGTTTTCGCATTAATTTCCATATATTTTTGTTCTACATGATTACTTGGGGTAAAATATAAGTTGAAATACCAATGATTCATACTAATTGCAAGTTGTGTTTGGTTTCTGATATTACTTTCATTAAAATATCATTAAAATAATAACTATATATAACTTTGAAAAAAATTTAAATTTAAGTACTAGTGGATAAAAAATTAAAAAAAAATAGTTACTAACGTGAACTGGAAAAAAAATGAAAGCAATAAATAGTCAAAGAGATTTTATTTCTAAGTAATTGTATATTTCACCGTTAAAGACTAAAGTAAAAGCTCCTAAACGGTATGGTTGATTAGACCTCTTTGTAATATCAATAATATTTAATCTAGTGTGAAGTAAATAAAGTTTATTTGAGAGATTATCACAAAAATGATAAATGCCCTTGGAATCTGGTCCTCGATGATGAAGAGCTTTAAATGTTTTACCAATAATATCATCACCTATAAAGTTTTTGCCAAAGTAGCCTGCGATTCCACACATTATTTATTCTAGCTACGTTTTCCTCTATGATATTTTGATGCTGCAGATATTTTAGAAAATGCATCTACACTTAAACCTTTAAATTTACCTTTTGGGGATTTGGTAACTGAACTTAACTTATAAACATCTGATATTTCATTCTCATAACGTTGGCATAAACTTTTTAAACGTTGAAAATATTTTTCATTTAAATTATCAAAAATCATATTGGTTTTTGTTGAAAAAATATCATTATCTTTTTTTCTTGGAAGATTTGCCCTATTCATTTCATCTTTTGTATATTTAGTTCTACTTGTACCTAAAAAATTTTCAAATATCTCAACATATTTTTCAGTCTCAATACAATAATTTTCAAGTGGAACCAAACAAGAATTTGAAGTGCGTAGTAAATCAGCATCCATGTATTTTATCATCTGCTTTTCAATAACTAAAAAACATTTTTCAAGTGGATTTGCCATGTGAAACTCCTCTGCCTCGTCAAGCATCGTGTGATGAATATTGTTAAACTCTTTTACCTTAAATGCTGGGCTAACGTAACGTGGATCTGTTCCAAGTCTTGTTCCTCTTCCGCTTCTGAACCAAGTAAATAACATATCAATTGGATTTCTCATCACAATAATATATTTAAAGTTTTTACCAATTTCATTTAACAAGCTCCCTAAAGATGAAAAATCATCACAAACAAACGGAAAAATTAGTTGACGCTCCTTAACTTCTTTTGTTATTTCGTCAAAGGTATTAGGTGTGTCTTTTTTATTTGCACGAGCAAGATATTCCTCACGTTTAGGAGAGTTCATAATACTACTTAAATCGTGAAGATTATGATTTACATCTCTACCAATCATAGTAAACCAAACATCCATTAATAAATCACTCTCGAATAAGTACTTAAAACCTTGCTTACTCAAATCACCCGATTCATACATCATTAAAAACCTATCAAAAGTGGCTCTTACTTTGAAATGCTCAACTCTTTTAAATGAACTTATAATTGGAGCAATGGAGGTTTTACCACTTCTGCTCATACCATCTATAAAGAGATAGTTTGTGTTAATTATAGAAATGGCCTTTATTGAATGATTTCTTTCTGAGCCTGGTTTCATTTAATCTGTTTCATAAGGCAACTCAAGGTAAGTATAATCTAAAATTTATTATCAATGATTTTTACTAATTGCAAGTTGTGTTTAGTTTCTGTTATTACTATCTTGAAAATATAAGTAAAATAACAAATATATATAATTTTATAAAAATTTAAATTTAAGCATTAGTGAGTAAAAAATTAAAAAAAAATGGAATTTTATTTTGGATTACAGGTCTGTCTGGCTCTGGAAAAACATCTATCGCAAATGAAATATTGCCTTTTGTTAAAAAAAGATATGGACCAACAATTCATTTAGATGGCGATGCTTTAAGAAATATCTTAGATTTAAGAGGTTATTCGCTAGAAGAAAGGCTATCAAACTCAGCAATATATACAAAAATTGCTAAGTACCTAACAAGCCAAGGCATAAATGTAGTTTTTTCTTTAGTTGGATTAATGAATAAACCCAGAGCATGGAATCGAAAAAATATTAAAAAATATATTGAAATTTATGTTAGATCTGATCTTAAAAAAATAATTAGTAAAGATATAAAAAAAATATATAGAAATAAAAAAAATATTGTTGGTTTGACAATAAAACCAGAATTTCCAAAAAAACCTGACATTATAATAGATAACACTTTTGATAAAAATTTAACTCTTCTTGGCAAAGAGTTAATGCTTAAAATTTCTAAATTTATTTTGAAAAAAAAATATGCAGATTGATAAGATCTACCAAAAAAAGATGTTTTTGGATGAGGGCTATTTTGTTTATAAAAAATTAATTGATAAAAATCTTATTAAAAAAATTTTAGATGAAATTAGCACTTCAAAAGATACCATAAAATATTTTGATAATAAAAATAATCTAAGACGTATTGAAAAGCTCTTTGACAAAGGTATTTCTTTAAAAGGTTTAAATAACAAAATATTGATTATATTAAAAGATATCTTTGAAGAGGAGTTTGTTATCTTTAAAGATAAATTTAATGCAAAACCTCCAGGAGGTGAAGGTTTTTTTGCCCATTTTGATGGAGTTTTTAATTTTAAAAACGAAAATGATATAAAAAAAAATGGCTGGTATGAATATGGTAACTTTTTTATTAATGTTCTTATTGCACTAGATGAATGTAATGAAAATAATGGAACAATCGAATTATCAAAAATTCATAATGGCAATTTTCATGATTTATTAAGTAAAACTAAAAATGATGGAACGCCAGCTCTTAATAAAAAAACTGAAGATATGATATTTTTTAATCCTGTAAATTTAGAGGCTGGTGATATTGTTATTTTTTCAAACAAATGCCCTCATAGATCAAGAAAAAATAACTCTAATAAGAGTAGACGAATACTTTATTACACCTATACACCTTTAGTAAATGGATCAAAATATAATCAATATTTTATAGATAAAGAAAAAAGTAAAAATCCATCAAAAGCTTTAGTTGATAAAAAAGAATAACTTTAGATCTGTTAACATTTTTAATTAATATTTTTATAATTTTCATATACAAGCTAGTTTTTAAGTATTATTAGATATGCAGTGTTATTTTATTTAGGAGTTTAATTTAATGAAAATTAAAAAAAAAGTTTATGTTGGTTTAGCTGTTGATATCATTCATGAGGGGCATATAAATATTCTAAAAAAAGCTAGCTCATTAGGAGATGTAACAGTTGGGCTTTTGACTGATGAAGCTATTGCTTCTTATAAAAATATTCCACATCTGGATTTTAAAAGAAGAAAGATCATTATACAAAATATAAAATATGTAAAAAAAGTAATACCACAAAATACTTTAGACTATGTTCCTAATCTTAATCTATTAAAACCAGATTTCGTTGTGCATGGTAATGATTGGAAGCAGGGTGTTCAAAAAAAAACAAGAGAGCGCGTAATCAAAACATTAAAAAAATGGTCTGGCCAACTAATTGAACCAAAATATACTAAAAATATATCATCTACAATTATCAAACGAAAAATATTAGAAACAAACACCTCACCTCAGAACAGAATTTCTCGTTTAAAAAGACTATTTATAACCAAGGATATAGTTCGAATATTGGAGTCACATAATTCATTAACAGGATTAATTATTGAAAACCTTAATGTGATTAAAAAAAATAAAAAAATTGAATTTGATGGCATGTGGTCATCGAGCTTGACTGACTCAGCAACAAAAGGGAAGCCTGACAATTCCTCTGTAGATTTTTCTTCTAGAATATCTTCTTTGAATGACATGATGGATGTTACAGCAAAACCTCTAGTATTTGATGCAGATAATGGTGGACAATTAGAACATTTACCTTTTTTAATTAGGTCTTTAGAGCGATGTGGTACTTCAGCTATAATTATGGAAGACAAAGTAGGGTTAAAAAAAAATTCTCTATTTAAAAATCAGACTGGAACCAAACAAGATAAACCGCAACTTTTTGCAAAAAAGATTAAGAAAATATGTGATTCAAGACAATCAAACGATTTTATGGTTATTGCCAGAATCGAAAGTTTTATTGTAGGTAAAGGTTTAAAAGATGCGCTAAAGAGGGCAGAGATATACTCTAAAGCTGGTGCGGACGCCATACTAATTCATAGTAAAGAAAAAACTCCTACTGAAATTTTTTCTTTTGCAAAAGAATTTAAGAAAAGTAAAAATTTTATACCATTGGTTTCTGTACCTTCCACTTATTCAAAGGTTTATGAGAAAGATTTAATTAGAAATGGTTTTAAGCTAGTGATCTATGCAAATCAGCTTTTAAGAGCTGCATATCCAGCAATGCAATTTGCTGCAAAAAAAATTTTAGAAAATAACAGAGCATTTGAAATTGAGAGAAAAATCATTCCTATTAAAGAAATAATTAATTTGATTAAGAATGATTAAGGTTAATTCGTTAATTAATTTACTAAAAAAAAATAATAATAATTTTTTTACTGGTGTTCCTGATAGTATCTTAAAGGAACTTTCATTCTCTTTACAAAAAAAAAGTAAAAAAAATCATATTATAGCAACAAACGAAGGCGCTGCTGTTTCGATAGGAATTGGATATTATCTCTCAACTAAGTCTGTACCATGCATATATATGCAAAATTCGGGGCTTTCTAATGCACTAAACCCTTTAATTTCTATTGCACATAAAAAAGTTTATTCAATACCTTTAATACTTATAATTGGATGGAGAGGATCCCCAAGACTTAAAGATGAACCACAACACAATGTTAAAGGTAAAATTACTGAAAGTATTTTAAAACTTTTAAATATTAAATATACTATTATTAGAAACAATGGAGACTTAAAAAAATTTGAGAAACAAATTAAAAATGCAAAGAAGAATAATTCTATCATTGCATGTTTAGTGGAACAAGGGACATTTGAAAAAACTAGTAAAATAAATAAAAATTACTCTTATAAGCTTGATAAAGAAATTTTTCTAAAAACATTATTACAAACAATAAAAAAAAATACAAAAATAATCTCTAGTACTGGCTATAATTCAAGGGAATTAATGTATTTGAGAGAAAAATTCAAAATTAAAAATAGTAGTAATTTCTATATGGTTGGTGGCATGGGGCATACAGCTTCTGTTGCGCTAGGATATTCACTATCAAATAAAAAACAGACTATTTGCTTAGATGGTGATGGATCACTTCTAATGCACTTAGGTTCAATTAAAACAGCTGGATCATTTGCAAACAAAAATTTTAAATATATATTACTTAATAATAATTCCCATGACTCAGTAGGTGGGCAAAATACGTACTCTAATGATATAAATTTTGAAAAACTGTCAAAAAGTTTAGGCTTTGAAAAATTTTATTCTATCAAAAATAATATAGATTTAAAAAAAAATATTCAAAAATTTTTAAAAGAGAATAAATTAAGCTTCTTAGAAGTAAAAGTATCTAATAGTAAAATTAAAAACTTACCTAGGCCAACAGATCTTATTAAAATTAAAAAACTATTTATGAGATAAATGATCAATACTACTGAAGATATAAAAAAATTTATCCATGATACTAGTTTTAAAAAAATATTTGTATTATGTGGTAAAAAATCTTTTGCTATATCAGGGGCTCAATTTTTTTTTAAAGAATTATTAAATAACAAAGAAATTAGATTTTTTTATAAGAGCTCAGAGTTGCCAGTATTAGAAGAGTTAATTAAAATTATTAATGATATTAAAATTTTTGAGCCAGATCTAATTTTAGCTGTTGGAGGTGGTGCTGTTATAGATTATGCTAAGATATCTAATGTTGTAGATGTTAGGCCTGATCTTGCAAGTTTAATTGTTAATTATAATTATCCTTTTAAAGACAAATACACAAAGTTAGCTGTCATACCTACTACAGCTGGTTCTGGTGCAGAGGTTACCTCTAATGCTGTTATTTATGTAGATGGTATTAAGCACTCTTTTGAGAGTGAATTATTAATACCAGATAATTTTTTTCTTATTCCAGAATTTCTAATATCAGCACCAAATAAGATTAAAGCATCAGCTGGTTTTGATGCTATAGCTCAGGCTTTAGAATCTCTAGTTTCTAAAAAATCTAATGATCAGAGTGTAGAGTTCGCATCTAAATCTTTGAGAGTTTCTGTTAACAGTTATATTTCATTTTTAAAAGATCCCAATTTAAAGAACGCAACTGAAATGAGTATAGCTTCTAACTTAGCTGGAAAAGCAATAAGTATATCAAAAACTACTGCTCCTCATGCCACATCCTATCCATTTACTTCTTTATTTAATATTAGCCACGGTCATGCTGTTGGGTTGTTTTTTGAAAGTTTTTTTAGATTTAATTTTGATAATTTAAATAGATCTGAAACTTCATTTGATCTTAAAAAAAGATTTGATTTAATCTTCGATTTATTTGATGTGAGAAATATTGATGATTTTAGTTCTAAAATTAAATTTATGAAAAAACAAGCTGAACTAGAAGATAACCTTATTAAACTTAATATAAATATTAAACAAAGTTCTGAAAAAGTAATCAAAGGTATCAATTTATTAAGACTTGGAAATAACCCAGTTAAGATAAATGATGTAGATATTATTAAAATAATCTCAAAATAAAACTATTAGATAAATTTTTTTTTAAGCAGCTCATTTTCTACAGTTTCTAAAATATAATGCCCTAAAAAAATGTGAGACTCTTGTATAAGTGCAGTATTATTACTTTTTACAATAATTGAGTCGTCTGTTATTTTTTTTGCATCACCGCCTCCTTTGCCTAAAAGACCTACAGAGTAAATTTTTTGCTTCTTAGCTTCTTTTAAAACTTTAATAATATTTTTAGATTTTCCTGAGGTTGTTATCACAAACAAAATGTCATTTTCTTTTTTTAGAGCTAAAAATGTTCTTAAAAAAATTTCATTACTACTGTAGTCATTTGCGCATGCGGTAAGTGTAGAGACATCTGTTGCTAAAGAAAGGGCTGCGATAGGTCTCCTATTAATATTAGGTCTTAATCTGACCAAGAATTCAGCTGCTAGATGCTGTGAATCTGCAGCAGAACCACCATTACCACAAAAAAGCAATTTGCCACCATCAATAATCTGATTGGCTATTTTAGTTGAAATAGATTTTATCTTTTTTTCATTTATTTCTAGTGATTTAATAACTTTGCAATGATTTTGAATTTTCTGCCTAAGCATTATTTTATATGAGCTCTAAGTTTTTTTGCAATTACCTTTTCTTTGTCAGATATATGTCCTAATTTAGCAGTACCCATTGCTAAATACATTTTTGTTATAGATGAAGTCAATTTCTCCATTCCTTGCATTTCTAAAGATGCGGATTGGTCACTGCCGTACATGGCTCTATCAAGAGTAATATGTCTTTCTAGAGAACTTATATTCATCATTGTTGCAGCTAACGAAATGGCAATTCCATTTTCATGACCACTGTACCCCACATCACATTTATAAATTTTTTTTAAGGAATTAATTGTTTCCAAATTAGCCTCTTCTGGATCCATAGGGTAAGTTGACACACAGTGCATAAGCTCAAAAGAACAATTAAGTGACTTAAAAATTTCTACAGCTTTATCAATATCTTCTCTTGTGGACATTCCTGTGGAAATAAATGTATGTTTTTTTTCTTTTGCAACCTCATTTAAAAGTACTTTATCCACAATCATTGCAGACGCAATTTTATTGTATTTTAAATTATATTTTTTTAAAAAATTGAGACTATTTATGTCCCAAGCAGAACAAAACCATTCTATATTTTTATTTTTACAAAAATTATTAATTTCATCATATTCTTTTGCTTCAAATTCTAATCCTTTTTTTTGATCCCTTTGAGTTGTGCCCCAAGGACTCTCTCTTGGAGCATCAAGAGTTTCTTTAGAATATACAAGCTCTATATCTCTTTTCTGAAACTTTACAGCATCAAAATTTGCCTGCTTTGCATTAGAGATTAATTTTTTTGCAATCTCCATATCTCCATTATGATTTATTCCAATTTCTGCGATCAGGTAAGGTTTTTTTTGCATTTATAAAATTATATTTTATCTTTTTTTAATTTTTTTTGACATAAGATATTCAGCATAATGAAAATCATCAATAGTATCAATATCAACAACTGAATTATCATTGTCTATATACCCATAAACTTTGTTTCCCCAAAGATTTTTATTTTTTAAAATATGCTTAGTTTTATATAAATCTATATGGCAATTTACAAAATAAGTTTTTTCAAAAGCTTGTCTTGCAAGCCAAAGTTTAGTTACGTCATAATCATCATTAAAAGTTGTATAAACCCTGTTCTTCTTTACCATACAGCTCCATAAAGCCGGTTTAGGTGTCTCATTAAGCATTCTCATGCAGCTATATTTACTCTGTACTTTTTTAAATCTTTTTACAACTTTTTTAATAGTTTGGATATTTCTTATTGGATTTGTAGGTCTCAAATGGGCAAAATACAATGGAAGCACATCTTTATTTTTATCAATATAATCTTTAAAAACAGAATATTCACTTGCAGTTGCTGAAGATATTTTTGAATTTCTTTCGTGTATTTCTAAATTTTTATTAATTTTTAAAGCAATATCTATATACTTTTGAGAATCACTTGAAAAAATTACTTTATCGAAACATTTTGATCCAAATGCAGTTTTAATAGAATAGTGAATAAGTGGCTTTCCATTCAATTTTTTAATATTTTTATCTTTAAGACTCGAGCCTGCTCTTGCTGGTATAAAGGCCCAAATTTCATTAATAAATTTCATTTTACAGCAAGATTAGTATTGGCTATTAGTAAATGTATCCATTATTTTTGCAACTTTTTTTTTTTGAAAATCATATGTATTTCACTACAGGTCTTATTTTTATCTAAAACACTTTGCAATTGATCAATTGTATTTTTGAAAATTTTATTAATCTCTTCAGTATATATTTTTTTGTTAACAAAGTTTGCACTTACTAATAGAGATCTAAATAAATCAGGAATATCAGTGCCAAACCACCATTCTCCTATTATTTCTAAGTCATTTTTTTTAGCAAAATAATTTAAAGACCTTTCTGTAAACAAGTGAGTATGACCATTTGATAATACTCTTGGAAAAACTTTAGGAAACACATTTTCTAAAAAAACAGACAAAGAAAGTGCTGGAACCGCTATATATAAATATTTTAGTTTAGATGACTTAAAATCTTTTAATAAATTCTCAGGATTTATATGTTCAAGAACCCCCATTAAAGCTAATGTATTATAGTCATTGGAGTATTTTTTAAAAATAGAATTGTCTCCAAATTTACAGTGATAAAGTTTATTTTTATTTAAAAACTTACTTCCTCTTACAACTGATTGTTTATTTGTCTCTAATCCTATTGCTTGAATTTTTTTAGTCTCTAAAGCTTTTAAAAAATAACCAACACCAGATCCATAATCAATGACTTTAATTTTTCCTTTTATGACTTTTTTTAGAAAATCTACTTTAGGAACGTATATATTTTTAACTCTTGAATTATAAAATTTTCTATAAAAAAGGTTATAATTTTTTCCCTCTTCATTAGCGTAAAGCCATTTATTAAATTTTTCACTATCTTCATAAACTCCATTTAAATGACCACATTTAGCACACATGCAATAATTTATTCCAAAATTTTTAAGAAATGGTTCAGAAATTTTTGAATCGCAGTTTTCACATTTTTTTCTTTTAATTTGTTTTTTATAAACATCATTAATTTTTTTTGCATATGAAAAATATTTTGTGTTATCGCTAATAAAATCTTTTTTAATCAGTGAAACACTTTTGTATGATTTTGAAAATTTGATGATTTTCATATTTTTTAAAATGAATTTTAATTTATCATTTATTTTTATAATTATACTTAAATAAACACAAGAAATTTAAATTTATTTAGAAAGAAATGTGTTACTATTAATTTCAATTAATGAAAATTGTTTAACATGATATTTAAAAATAAAAATATTTTTTCTATAAAAAATAAAGTTTGCATTATTACTGGAGGGTGTGGAGGTATTGGCTCAGCTTTATCTAAAGCAATAAATCAAAACAATGGTAAATTAATAATTATAGACAAATATATAAAAAAAAAACTGATAAATAAAAATATCGATTATTATAAATGTGATCTAGAAAATAAAGTTGAGACTAAAATTATTATTAAAAAGATTTTAGATAAATACAAATATGTTGATTCTTTAATTAATGCTATTGGAATATCTATAGAAAATTCGATAGAAAATTCTTTTGAAAAAAATTTAAATACTAATTTAATTGCTGTTTATAACGTTACATTGCCAATATTAGAAAACATGAAAAAAAAAGGAGGCTCAGTTATAAATATAACCAGCTTAAATGCTGAATTAGGGTTTTCAAAAAATCCAGGGTATGTAGCCTCTAAAGGTGCATTGAAAATGCTTACTAAATCATTCTGTCTAGACTACGCTAAGTACAATATTAGAATTAATAATTTAGGTCCTGGTTATATCAAAACAAAAATGACAAGAAAAAAATTTTTAAATCTTAAAGATAGAAAAACTAGAATAGACAGAATACCTCTAGGCAGATATGCAGATCCTGGAGATTTGGTGGGTCCAGTAATTTTTTTAATGTCAGAAGCGTCTAGCTATATGACTGGTCAAGACCTGTATATAGATGGGGGATTTTTGGCTAAAGGGATATAAATAAAATATAAAAAAACTCTAGATAATAAATAAATTTATTTAACTATTCTTTTCAAAAAAACATCCTCTATAAATGCAGGCTCTTTTAGTTTTGACAAATCAAATATAAAATTTGCTATACTTACAGGAGAAATAAATTCAGAATATTTTTGATTTTTCACTTTTTTACCCATTTTAGTTTTAATGCTACCTGGGTTTATGTTTACATTGTAGATATTTTTTTTTATTAGTTCTTTATTTAGTGACTTAATCGCACCTAATAGTGCGTGCTTTGAAGCACAGTAAGCGATCGTTTTGTAAAAACCATCATAGCTAGATGATGAGCCAATACTAAAAATTCCAATTTTATCGGTCTTTTTTTTATAAACAGAAGTGTACTTACTAATTAAAATAGTTGGAATTGTGTTTATTTTGAATATTTCAGTTAACTTTTTTAAACTAATAGATGCAATCCCATCATAATCAAAAGACCCTATACAATTAATTATAATACTTTTTTTGATATCTTGTTTAAAAAATTTTTTTAAACAGGTTTTAATGTTGTTTTCATTTGTTGCATTGCAACTAAAACCTTTAATAATATTATTTTTATTAACTTTATTATTTTTTTTAAGAAGCTTAAGTGTTTTAACTAAAGTTAAATTATTTTGTGACGTAAAAAAAACGTTAAAGTCTTCTAATAAAAATTTTTTACAAATTTCTAATCCAAGACCACCCGATCCAGCAAATATTAAAACTGAATTCTTAATGTTTTTCATAATATATATCTATCTTTTAAAAATTTTTTTCAGTGCATAAATCAAGCCAATTGAGCTATTAGTACTGGTCAGCTACACGCATTACTGCGCTTCCACATCCAGCCTATCAACGTGGTGGTCTACCACGGCTCTATAGG
>Ga0209502_10000384_pt1 | contig 48079 bp, 40 predicted proteins | sample ArcticOcean_MG_C_10_FD_187442 | JGI IMG/M metagenome (GOLD analysis project Ga0209502, IMG submission 187442) | Marine microbial communities from western Arctic Ocean - ArcticOcean_MG_CB11_90 (SPAdes) (version 2) | ecosystem: Environmental > Aquatic > Marine > Oceanic | place: Arctic Ocean... | reverse complement strand
TGCTGTTACTCCTAGAAAAGGAGGTGATTGGACAATAGATCTAAATTCTGCAGGTAAATACCCCTTCGCATATATGAGCAGTGATGGAACTCTTGATAGGGAAGCCTATAATAAAGATTTAGCTGTTAGTGTTGATGTGAAACCAGAATATTGGGATAATGATACTGTTGTAGAAAGGTTAAAATATATAATAGGAGCTAATGATAATAAGAAAGCTATTGTTTCTCTATTATGGGGTGACGTAATAGTTCGATTTGAGGTTGATACGATGCCAGAAAAACATCTTGAAAATTTCACAAAAACATTAAAATAGAATACCCTAAAGCATACCTACATGTTTTTTATGTTCATTAGCTTTTAATGAATTAATAGACAGTTATAAGCAATTAGTGTTTAATGTTAAAATTGTGTTGAATATAAGAATGGTTTTAAATTTTCTAGTGTATTTCTAAGAATTTCCCCCATTCATTTACAGTTGTTTAAAAAGACTCGAATCAAGATAGTTCGAAGTCAGAAAATTAAATTTTATTGATTAATCAATGAGTATGAGTAAAAAAAATGTTTCATTTAGTTGGGCTTTTAAAGAATTTATTTGGCCAAGAAGAAAAGTAGTTTCTTTCGGACTGATTTTGATAATCTTTAGAAGTCTTTCAGGGCTTGTGCTTCCTTACGCCAGTAAAACTCTGATAGATGAAGTAATACCTTCCAAAGATATGGATGCACTTATACTTTTATTGATTATTGTTTGTTCTGCATTATTATTTCAATCGATTAGCTCTTTTTCTCTAACCCGCGTTTTAAGTGTAGAAGCACAACACTTAATTTCTGTATTGCGTGCTAAAGTTCAACAAAAATTATTGACACTTCCAGTAAGTTTTTTTGATAATAATAAGTCTGGAACTTTAGTCTCTAGAGTAATGATAGATGTTGAAGGGGTTCGAAATTTGGTTGGAACAGGATTGGTTCAATTAATAGGGGGGAGTATTTCTGCACTTATTTCTTTATTTATATTAATAAAAATCAATGCACAAATGACTTTATTTGTTTTATTGCCAGTTGCGATTTTTGCTCTAATAGCGCTGAAAGCTTTTGGATATATACGACCTATTTTTAGAGTTCGAGGGAAAATAAATGCCGAGGTTACTGGTCGTCTAACTGAAACTTTAAATGGAATTCGTGTAATTAAAGGCTTTAATGCAGAATCACAAGAACTTAAAGTTTTTAAAAAAGGGGTTGATGAATTGTTTCAAAATGTAAAAAAGAGTCTAACCGCTACAGCATTTATAACCAGTTCTTCTACTTTTTTACTTGGATTAGCATCGGCTGGTATCATGGGAATGGGGGGTTATTTCATTATGAATGGAAGTATGACCTATGGAGAATTTGTCTCATTCACTCTCTTTCTTGGCTTTATGATTGCGCCCATTGTTCAAATGAGTAATATAGGGAGTCAACTTACCGAAGCTTTTGCAGGCTTAGACCGAACTCAAGAATTAATGAATTTACCAGAAGAGAATGACCTTAAAATCCGAAAAGTAGTTCTCAGTAAAATTGAAGGTAATGTTTCTTTCAAAAATATTTCGTTTAGTTATGATGATAAAACAAGAGTTTTACATGACATCTCATTTGAAGCTCCAAAAGGAAGTGTTACTGCACTAGTTGGTTCTTCAGGTTCAGGAAAGTCTACTATTGCTGGACTGGCTACTGCTTTTTTAAATCCAAGCTCGGGTAAAGTTTTAATTGATGGAGAAGATCTGTCTAAGGTAGATCTTCGAAGCTATAGAAGTCAATTGGGCGTTGTTCTTCAAGACGACTTTTTGTATGAAGGTACAATTAGAGAAAATATTCTTTTCCCACGTCCTAATGCAAATGAAGAAGAGCTTCAGCAGGCTATTGTTGGTGCTTATGTCAACGAATTCACAGATCGCTTTGAAAAAGGTATAGATACTCTAATAGGGGAGCGTGGAGTGAAATTATCTGGAGGACAAAGACAACGAATTTCTATTGCACGTGCTTTATTAGCGCGACCTAAGATTGTGATTTTGGATGAAGCTACTTCAAATCTAGACACTCAAAGTGAAGCATTTATTCAAAAAAGTCTGGGTTTATTAATGCAGAACAGAACTACTTTCGTGATTGCTCATCGCCTGAGTACTATTCAAAAAGCAGATCAAATTCTAGTAATAGAAGATGGTGATATAGTGGAACGTGGTAAACACGAAGAATTAATAGCTTTTAAGGGAAGATATCATGAATTATACACCTATCAAACTAGAATGTAAACTTATGATTTTGTTTATATAATAACCTTTAGCTGACTAAGAAGCATAGATCTAAGGGGAATGTTGAACTTAGTTTTCAGATAATTCAAACCATCGTAATGATTTTGTTTCTAGTTCTTTTTCAAGCGTTCCAAGTTTAATTGAACATTCCTCAATTTGTTTTTGGTCTAGAGTTTCATTTATAAAACGATTTTTAATTTCTTCTTTTTGAATTTCAATATTTTTTATCTCTCGTTCTAGTTTTTTAAACTCTTTTTGTTGCTTAAAGTTTAAGGTTGTTTTTTTTGTAGTATCCTTCCATTCTTTTTTTGGTTTTTTCTCTTGCTTGGGAGCTGCTCTTCTTTCTTCAATTTGAGAATTTTCATATGCTCTATAATCAGAATAATTTCCAGGAAAATTCTCAACAATACCTGAACCTTTGAATATAAACAAATGATCTACGATTTTATCCATAAAATATCGATCATGAGAAACAACTAGTAGACATCCAGGAAAGTCTAATAGAAAATTTTCGAGTACGTTGAGTGTGATGATATCTAAATCATTTGTAGGTTCATCAAGAATCAAAAAGTTTGGGTTTTGAATTAAAACTGTACATAGATATAGACGCTTACGTTCTCCACCACTTAATTTGTCAACAAAATCATATTGTTTTTTGCGATTAAATAAAAATCGTTCTAGTAATTGTTGTGCTGATATTTTACGTCCTTTTTTAAGAGGAATAAAATCACCATAATCTCTTATAACATCAATTACTTTTTGCCCTTTTTTAACAGGAATACCTTTTTGAGTATAGTACCCGAATTTTAATGTTTCTCCCCAAACAATTTTTCCAGCATCTGCAGTGTCATTAGAAGTTAGTAGATTTAAGAATGTAGATTTTCCTGTACCATTCTTTCCAATGATTCCAATACGGTCGTTCCGTTGAAACATATAGTCAAAATGATCTAATATGATTTTATCACCAAATGCTTTTTGAACTTTATGCATTTCAATCATTTTATTTCCCAAGCGTTCCATGTTTATTTCCAATTGAACTTGGTGTTCATTACGTCTTTGACTTGCTTTTTCTTTTATTACTTTAAAATCTTCTATACGAGATTTTGATTTAGTAGTCCTTGCCTTGGGTTGTCTACGCATCCAATCTAGTTCTTTCTTGAAATGTAACTTAGTTTTATGTGCTGCCAGATTTTCTTGAGCAATACGTGCTTCTCTTTTCTCTAGATAGTAGGAGTAATTACCTTTGTAATTATAGAGCTTACCCTCATCTAACTCAATAATTTCATTGCATACACGTTCCAAGAAATAACGGTCGTGGGTAACCATAAATAAAGTTATTTTTTCTTTAGAAAAATAATCCTCTAACCATTCAATCATTTCTAAATCTATGTGGTTGGTAGGTTCGTCTAGAATTAATAATTCAGGTCGCTTTAGTAAAGCGTTGCATAAAGCTATTCTTTTTTTTTGTCCTCCCGATAAGCTTTCAATTTTGGCGCTTAAATCATCTAGCTTGAGCTTAAATAAAATCTTCTTGTATTGTGTTTCAAAATCCCAAGCTTGGGTTTGATCCATTGCCTCAAATGCTTTTTGATAGGCTTCTTGATCTTCTGGGTTTTCTAATGCTTTATCGTAGTCAGCTATTATTTTTAAGATAGGATTATCTGCTTGAAAAATACTTTCTTTGACTGTTAGTTTAGGGTCTAAATTAGATTCTTGAGTTAAGTAAGCAACCCGAGTTCCTTTTCTAAAAATAACATTACCTTCATCAGGTATGTCCTCTCCAGCAATGATATTTAAAATAGAGGTTTTTCCACTTCCGTTTTTGGCGATTAAAGCAATTTTTTGACCTTGGTTAATTCCAAAAGAAAGGGTGGTAAAAATTACTTTTTCACCATAAGATTTTGAAATACCTTCAACAGAGAGTAGGTTCATAAGGTTTTAATTCATTTTTAGAGCGACAAAAATACACATTCAAAGTATGACATGAATCTTTTAATTAGAAACATTATTTATAACCTTTATACTTACCTAGAATTGCCAGTATTATAAAATGATGCCGTTATGTTAAAAGGGATTAAATTATTTATTTTTGAAATCTATTTAAAGCTTAATTTATTCTATAATTTCGTAATCAATACTTAGTTTTCGAAAGGCTCTTAAAGCAGAACCAGAATTTTTGTCTTCAATTTCAATTTCTACAGGGTCTCCTTCCAATATTATTTCTGTAAGCTCAACTGAGAGAGATCCGCTAATATTAGATGAAATTTCCGCAATACATTTTGCTATCGCTCTTTTGTCTGGTCTATGAGTATCACAAGACAATAAGTTTAATTTCATAATAATAATTTTATTATTGCAATATACTAGATTTGAGATTAGTCTGAATTATAATTAAGTACATTAGTATTAAGTAATATGAAAAAACTTCTTTTATTTATTTCAGTAATATTTGTGTTTTCTTGTTCTTCAAATAATCAAGATGATCTAGAGGAATTAAAACCCTTTTATTTAGATGTTAATGGGGTCACTATAAAAGCAAAAGATTGGGTTACTGTTGGTACAAAAGCTAAGATTAATGGAGTGACATATACAGCTGTAGACAACATTACATTAAGGGAAATGGCTGATAAGGATAAAGATGTAACAAAAGTGGTAACTACACTTGTTACTGACCTTAATAGTCTTTATAATGGAGCTAGTTCTTTTAATCAAGATATTGGCAGTTGGGATGTAAGTAATGTAACTGATTTGAGTAATATGTTTTTTCGTGCCGTAAAATTTAATCAAAACATAAGTAAATGGGATTTAAGTAAGGTTATTAATACTGAAGGAATGTTTGCTTCTATTGATGAGTTTAACCAAGATGTTGGTAGTTGGAATGTAAGCAAGGTTACTAATATGAGGGGAATGTTTTATTCTGCAATTGCATTTAATCAAGATATTGGCAATTGGGATGTAAGCAATGTCATTAATATGGAATCTATGTTCGCGCTAGCGCAAACCTTCAATCAAGATATTGGTAGATGGAATGTAAGTAAGGTTATTAATATGGCATCTATGTTTACGCGTGCTAATAAATTTAATCAACATATTGGTAGGTGGGATGTGAGTAATGTAACTAACATGAATGTTATGTTTTCTTCTGTAACATCATTTAATCAAGATATTGGTGCTTGGAATGTAAGTAAGGTAACTAACATGAGTTATATGTTTAGCGGAGCAAAACTGTTCAATCAAAACATTAGTAGTTGGGATGTGAGTCTGGTTAATGATATGTCTTCGTTGTTTAAAGGCGCCTCAGTTTTTAATCAAAACCTATCAAAATGGTGTGTAACAAATATTAATTCTGAACCAGATTCATTTTCAAGAGATTCTTTATTATCAGAGTTGAATAAACCTGTTTGGGGAACTTGTCCAGATTAGCTATTTAACTCTTATTAAATAAACACAATTATTTAATCACATTAAAATATAATTTTTCTAACATCGAAAAAATGTTACTTTATTTATAATAATGAATGAGTACATTTATTAAATGAATAAAATAATTGAAGAAAATTTTAATCTTAAAATTATTTCAATTGAAAAGCTTAATGGTTATGAAAATGAAAATTATTTAATCAAGACAACTGACAACAAATATATATTCAAAAAATATCCATACAGCTCAGAGTTAGAATCGATTATTCAGGGTGAAAATGAAGTCCTCTTGTTTTTATCTAAAAACAACAATAAATTTCCTAGTCCAATAAAATCCATTGATGGGGTATATTTGAAAACCCTCGAAATAGATAAAGAAATATTTATATTTAGAATGTTATCTTTTCTAGATGGTAAAATGCTAGGAAGTGTTAAGAATACGAAAGAAATTTTTGAATCTTTTGGAGCTTTTCTGGCTAAAATGAATATGAAACTACAACCATATAATAACAAAATCATAGAGAGTAGAATATGGAACTGGGACATACAACACTTCCACCTAAATCGAAAATACATTGACGATCTTAATCTTGAAAAAGACAAAATTTTAATTAAATATTTTTTTAATCAATTTGAAGAGAATGTCAATCCAGTAATTTCTTATTTAAGAAAATCTATTATCCACAGTGATGCAAACGAGTGGAATGTACTAATAATAAACGATAAAGTTTCTTCTATTATAGACTTTGGAGATTTAGTATACTCACCATTGATTAATGAGGTTGCTATTGCTATGACTTATGCTTCTTATGATAAAGAAAACCCTTTAGATTGGGCTTTAATAATTTTAGAGTCATATAATAGTGAACTTCCAATTCTAGAAATTGAAATCAAAATCCTTTATTACTTAATAGCTGCAAGATTATGTATTAGTCTATGTAATGGTGCACATTCAAAAAAAATAAACCCTAAAAATAATTACGCTTTTTCTAGTGAAGAATCTGGATGGAAAATGCTTAAAAAATGGAAAAATTTAAAACCGTTATTTGTTGAAAATGCTTTTCGAAAAACTCTTGGCTATCCTTTAGTTATTGACAAATCAATTTAAAAAGATAAATGTAAGTTACTATTCTTAAATATTGTTTTATTTAAAACAATATGGATACAATTATTGATCGGAAACGTTCTTCATTGTCCATTTTTTTCGAGCAGACATTCTAACTTCAGTTCTTCTATTTAATGCTCTTCCAATACGTGTTTCATTTGATGCTTTAGGTTGTTTTTCTCCATATCCTTGAGCTTGAACTCGGGTAATATCAATACCTTTATTGACTAAATACGTTTTTACAGATTCAGAACGACGTTGTGATAATAGCATATTAAATCTGTCATCGCCGACATAATCTGTATGGGAGGCAAGCTCAATATTGATTTTAGAATCATTTTTAAGACGATTATAAAGTTGATCAATGGAATATTTTGACTCTGTTGGGATGATTGAACTGTTTGTAGCGAAATTAACATCCAACTCTAATATTTGAGTATAGATTTTAGTAATTTTAATAGACATGTCAAATTCCACTGAATAAGGATAGTCTAATTTTTCAATATTTAAGTTCCGAAATATATTAAAAGTATCTGCTTTAAATACTTGGATAGAATAATTATGACCTTGATCTATAATGAGTGAACTTCTACCTTCAAGGTCACTTACAAATTCTTTATTGAAATTTAACGAATCTTTAGTGTTCCAAATGATCATTCTTGCATTGGGTTGAGGAATACTATCGAAATCAGTTACACTGGTTAAAAGCAAACATTTATCATCAGGAACTTGTTGAGAATTAATCAAGCTAAATGAAATAAACATCAGTAATGTGTAGTACGTTTTCAAAATATAATTAGTTTAATGAAATAATGACTCGTCGATTTTGCTTTCTACTATTACCTTTAATTGGCTTTTTTTCTCCATAACCAATAGTTTTTAAGCGTTGACTATCAATTCCGCTATTAATTAAAATTTCTTTAACTGAATTAGCTCTTTTCTCAGAAAGTATTTGATTATAATTTGAGTTACCATCTATAGAAGAATGGCCGGAAATAATTAAGTTAGAATTAGTATATTTTTTTAATTTAAGCACTAAGTTAGAAAGAAAGAAAATAGCTTCATTATTAACTTTAGAGCTATTTACGCTGAATAAAATCAACGATTTCTCATTGCTTGTAAACTCTCTAAGTTCTTTTGGGTTTTTTGGACATCCATTGTTTATTGAATCACCTGCTTCGTCAGGACATATATCATTTTCATCGATAACTCCATCTCCATCTGTATCTATTTCAATTATAATATCAACCAAATTAGTAATAACTCCTTGATCATTAATTGTAATTGATTTAGAATTTTCAAGTAAGTATTCTCCTTTTTTAAGAGCAATTCTTTTGCCATCTTCATTAACTAGGTATACATCATTACCTATATCTAAAGATATAGCAGAAAGAGTATTTCCATTATCAAGTTTAACACCAATAATAGGAGGGGGGTTTTGCTCCAAAATTATTTGTTTTATAGCTTCTTTTCCACAATCTAATAAAACTTCATAGAAACCTTCTTTTTTTATTATTATTATAGATTTGCCACATCCTTTAATTTGAACGGTCAATTCTAAAGGAAATCTAAAAGAACTTCTGATAGAAAAAATTCCATTTTTTTTTGTCACTTCTCCAGTGTAAAAGCCGCCACCAGATCTTTTAACTGGTTTAGCCGATACAGAAGCATTTTCAATTTCTGTTCCAGTATTTTTATCTTTAACAACACCATCTATTGATCTAGTTTTTTGTGAAAAAAGTAGAGCTGGAAAAAAAATTAATATTAAAAATAATTTGAATTTATTCATTTATTTGATTTTTATCTTTAAAAAAATAAAAACGCAAATATAAATTTAATATTTTAATAAATAGTTTAGTTTCATATTTAATAAAATTACATGTAATAATAATGTTTATGCGTTTTCTAGCGATCAGTCTGCATGGAAAATGCTCAAAAAGTTGAGAAATTTAAATCCTTTGTTTGTTGAAAATACTTTTCGAAAAACTCTAGGTTACTCACTAGTTAATGATAAATAGCTTTTTTTATTCTCAATTATACTGACTCCTTGTTTTAGGTTTTTAATTTTTTGTTTAACTTAGTTTTAGACTAAAAAATAAATTTTTATTTTTGACATGAGTATTATAGATAATATTATCCAAGCAACAAAAGACTATGTAAAGATAAACTTGAAAGATGCAGAAGGTGGCCATGATTGGTTTCATACCTTACGTGTTTATAACAACGCAAAACTGATTTCAAAAAACGAAAAAGTTGACAAATTTGTAGTTGCATTAGCAGCTCTTTTACATGATATTGCTGACAGTAAATTCCATAATGGAGACGACACCATTGGCCCTAAAAGGGCAAGAGAATTTCTTTTTAAACACAATGTAGACAGCTTAGTTATTAATAATGTGGTTGATATAATTAATAACATATCATTTAATAAATCTTTAGAAAAACAAAGAAAATTCACTTCCTTAGAATTAGATGTTGTTCAAGATGCAGACAGGTTGGATGCAATAGGAGCTATAGGCATTGCACGTTGCTTTAATTATGGTGGTTTTAAAAATCGAAAACTTTTTGATCCCTCTATTAAGCCCGATACAAATATAACCAAGCAAGAGTACAAGCATTCTACTGCACCAACTATTAATCATTTTTACGAAAAATTGTTATTACTATGCGAAAAAATGAACACCAAAACCGGTAAAATAATAGCAAAACAACGTCATCAATTTATGGAACAATACTTAGATCAGTTTTATGCTGAATGGGATGGTTTAAAATAACTTATAAAAAGAATAGTTAGTACAGATTCTACAAGGGTTTTAGAGGCTAACGAATAGGGATAGTTGTTGTGATCTTATGTTAAATATTCCAATTCATAAGTTCTTCAGACAAGAATTCTTATATTTGAGTATAGATAATTCCGATTAAAACATTTGCAACAGATAAAAGCATACTTAGATCAAATAGCTACCATATCTAACTTAGATTGGAGTTTTTTTACATCAAAATTACAGCGTAGAGTAATTGAAAAGAAATCAATTTTTTTAAAAGTAAATGAGATAGAAAATCAAATATCCTTTATTGAATCTGGAATTGTCCGTCTGTTTATTCCTAAGGATAATCCAGAAAAAGAAATCACCTTTGGATTTAGTTTTAAAAATCAATTTATCAGTGCCTATGATTCTTTTTTAACACAATCACCCTCAGTTTATCAATTACAAGCACTAACTGAAACTACTATATTGAGTCTTACTTATGACGATTTACAATCGGTTTATAAATCAACACAAATAGGAAATCTTATAGGAAGGTTAACTGCAGAAGAACTTTTTTTAATAAAATCTAATCGTGAGCAAAACCTATTAAATCTTACTGCGGAGCAGCGTTATTTAAAATTATTTAAGGAAAGGCCAGAACTGTTAGAGTCAATTCCTTTAAAATATATCAGTTCTTATATTGGAGTTACAGCACAAGCTTTAAGTAGAATCAGAAAACGTTTGATACATACGCTTTATTGATTTAAGTTCATTGTTTGGTTTGTCTTATGACACTATCTTTATAATAAAAATATGGCAGTTACTATTTTCATTCTAGTGCTTTGGTATGGTGGGTTATTCTTCCAATCTTTCTTTCTACACCGTTATGCGGCTCATCAAGTTTTTACAATGTCAAAAACGATGGAGCGAATTACCTTTATTTTGACTTGGATTTTTCAAGGTCCTAGCTATTTAAGTGCTTATGGTTATGGAATCATGCACCGTATGCATCATGCATACACAGATACCGAAAAAGATCCTCATTCTCCATCTCATGATGCTAGCTTATTTGCAATGATGTGGAAAACCAAAACAATCTATCACGATATTAATGAACAACGTCTTGATGTTGATCAGCGTTTCAGTAAAAATGTTCCGCAGTGGAAAAGTTTTGATTTATTTGCGAGTTCTAATTTTTCTCGTATATTTTGGATTTTATCTTATTTATTATACTTTTCATTTTTTGTAACATCTTGGTGGCAATGGTTATTGTTTCCTATAACTTTTTTAATGGCTCCAATCCATGGCGCGATTATTAACTGGTTTGGCCATATTTATGGCTACGTAAACTATAAAATGAAAAATACTAGTAAAAACCTCTTCTATTTTGATTTTTTAATGATGGGTGAAGGATATCACAATAATCATCACAAGCATGCAAGTAATGCTAATTTCGGAGTAAAATGGCATGAAATTGATATTACATTTTTGATTATTAAATTATTGGATGCTTTGGGTTTTATTAAGCTAAAAGAAATTAAATTTAGTATTTAACATAATACCACACTTTATTATTGTAAGTCTCAATAATAAATCAGATTAAATAAAACAGATACTACATAAACATGCTTAGACTGCTACAATAATTATAGATGGTTTTAACTATTATTCTAATTTAGAATATATGTTTTGATGAGATTTAAAGCCAATTATTAATTTTTTTTTATCTCTTAAAATTTCTAGCTTTTCCCCTAATTCTCCATTTTTTAAAATTCTTTTAAAAACATCTTTTTTAATCATTTTATATAATGTTAGATCTGGAGAATTAGAAGGTATGTCTAAAAGTGCTAAATAATTTCCCCATGATTGAATATAAGTTTCACTTCCCCAGGGTTGAGCGCTATAAACCCCTTCCATTTCTTTAAATTTGTTTGAAAGAGTTTCTTTTTTTTTAGTTACTTTTTTTAAAATCCTATGTATTCCTTGAATATATCTCCCAGGGTTGGTGCCACTTGAGTTAATCAAAACAGAATATGAAATTCCCGTATCTGGACTTAAATATAGTTGTGATCTATATCCTGGACAAGACCCGCCATGACCTACAAATGTTTCACCATTAAGATTATATACTCCAAACCCTAAGCCCCTAGTTACAGAAGTTAATTCATCGTCCCAATTTACTTTATGCATTTCTTTTAATGTTTCTGAGGAAATGATATTTTTTTCTAGAGATTTTAATAGTTGAATTTGCCAAGCAGCAAACTTTGCAAGATCTTCTACATTAGATGTAAACCCTGCTGCTGCTCTTATTCCTTCTGCATTAAAGAAATTAACTTTCTCCCTGTTTCTATTTCTTTTTATTGACGAATATCCAACTGAAAGCACTCCTCCGTATTCTTCATTTGACATATATGTTTTGGTATTGTCCATTGTTAATGGATCTAAAATATTTTTGGTTACATAATCGTCAAAAGATTCTCCAGAAACCTCCTCTATAACATATCCCAGAAGGGATAAACCTAAATTACTATACTGATAATACTTAGAGCTAGGATATAACATTTCCTGATTTTTAAGGTCCTTTACCACCTCATCTTTTGTTGGAAATGGGAAATCTGGCCAAGACCAATATGGATGATTTGATTCTCTGGGTAATCCAGAAGAATGAGTTAAAATCGATTTTATTGTTAAGGGGGGAGAGTTTTTAAATTGTTGTTTTAAATCAAACCATGGTAACAATTTATCTATAGGGTCATTTAAGTTTATTTTCTGCTCTTCAACAAGCTTCATTATAGCAATAGATGTGAATAATTTAGAAATTGAGCAAATACTAAAAGTATTTTCAATACTCATCATGTTGGTATCACTTGCCATCCCAAAGGCTTCAGACCAAATCACTCCATCTTCATTACCAACCATTGCAGTCAAACCTGGCAAGTTTTCATAATCTTTTTGAGCGTTAAGCCAATATTCAATTAATTGAAATGCCTCATCATAGTTTTTTTCTGAAAATGAAATTGATTTTTTTTCTTCAACATTGTTAGAGCATGATATGAATAAAGTTATAATTGTAAAAAGTCTAATAAATTTCATGATATTTTATGTTTATAACAATATACATATAAGAATGCAATTGGATAGTTAATTGAGATTATCAATAAAAGTCATCTTTCTATACAAATAGTTTAGACTGATAATATTTAGATAATTATATTTATGGAAAAAGTGATATTATTTTTTTCTTTTTTAATTGTTTAACAATTAAATATATTAAAATTAAATTATTAATAATAGTAGTCATGTATTTCCACTATTATTTTATAAAATCCTTAACCAAATTAAAGTCCAAAAAATGATTGTACTTTTGTAGACTTAAGCATATAATCTTTTTATATAGGATTGGCAAAACTTCCAAAAAAATATCAATTTTTAGATTTATCTGATTACGGACGTCCAGCAGGTCATTGGATTGCTAGCCAGCTTAAATATACCCGTTTTACCCCAATTCATGTCACAACTATGTTTATTGTAGCGGGGCTAATAGCAATTGGATTAATTCTTTATGAGCACTATATAACAGCCGCTTTTTTTATTATATTAAAATCTATCTTGGATGCCGCAGACGGTGAACTGTCACGTCTAAAAAACACACCTTCTTATACTGGACGTTATTATGATTCAATAGCAGACATCATACTTAATTTTTCTTTTTTATTAACCTTTTGGTACATATCCGAAGATTCAATAATCTATATGTTAATCGCTTTTTTTGGGATTCAACTTCAAGGAACAGTTTATAACTATTATTATGTCATTTTACGAAATGCTGTAAAAGGTGATTCTACTAGTAGAATTTTTGAAGATTCCGTTCCAAAAGCACTCAAAGGGGAGAGTCAAAAAACGGTCAATATTTCTTATAAAATTTATGACATTTTATATATCTCATTTGATAAGATCATGTATTATATGGATAAAAATGCAAAAGACAGTCCTCCCTTTCCAAAATGGTTTATGACCCTAGTATCTATGTATGGTCTTGGTTTTCAACTGCTACTTATTGCACTTATGTTGGTTTTTAAACTACAAGCCTATGTAATTCCGTTTTTCATTGGTTATTCAGTTCTAGTATTGGTATTTGTTTCCTTAAGAAAAATTTTTCTTAAACCTCTGTAAATTTTTGTAATTTGATAATTCTTATATTTAAATTATGATTAATCTATTTAAATGGCATATAAACTTTACTGAAAAAAAAAGAATTGCATATGGTCTATCTTATTATCAAGGATATTGGTTCTCATGGTTTAAAGGTCTTGTTTGTGGAGTGTTTATAATGTGGATGTTAACCTAATTAAGTTTTGTTTTGAAAAGTGTTTTATTTAAATTAATTAAGAAAATATTTTTTATTATTCTCGGATTTTATTCTTTCAAAATCTCATTTAGCAGACAATTATATGTGAATTAGTGATAAGGGATAATTTTTATTAAATTTATCAATATGCTGTTTAGTTCCTTTTATTTCCTTTGTTAACTGTTATAAATTATAAGTGATAAAAAACAAATATTTAGTTATTATAGCACTATTTTCCTGGTGTAATATTGGAGTTTTCTACTTGTTATACTTAAATGAAATGGAAACAGTATTAACAGGGTTTCTTAAAGAGCTCACTCTTATACCATCTTTTTTATGTGGAATAATATTTCCAATTTGGGTATTAATTAGAATCTTGATTAGAAAGACTAAATCATAGTCAGAATTTTTTATTTTCCGTAGGATTGGTGAAACTTATTGGGTGTAGTCTTCTTTAGCTTTTTAAAAGCTCTAAAGAAAGTATGATGAGACCGAAACCCTGATTCTTTTCCTAATGAAACAATTGAATTGCTTTTCAAAAAGGAGGATTGCATCAAAACAATAGAATGCTCTATTCTATATCTGTTTACAAAATCATTGAAATTTTCATCTGTATTGATTTTTATTAATCCCCTGACCATGTTTTCAGTTAATTCGAGATTAGAACTTACTTTTCTTAAATTTAAGGAAGGATCAAGGTAAATTTTCTCTACACTAAATGAATGTATTATTTTATCAAATATTTTTAAATCATTTTCAAATACAACATTTTTAATATTGCTGATTAAAGGTAAGTAGGGTAATATAAAAGGGTTAAGAGCCATACTTAAGAATATAGCTATCCATGTATATTGAGTAAGACTTATCAATGTGTTATCGTACTTAGGATCTATTACTTCGTAATAATATAAAAATGTTGTTATAAATGAAGATATAGAAAGAAGACAAAAACTATAGATCCAAATTGAATAGGTTTTTTTACTTATAACAGATGAAGATTTTTTTATATTAATAAATAAAAAGTTCATTAAATATAAAATCAATGGAAATGACACAAGAATTTTTACGATTTTATCACCATAATAATTAAGGTCTATTTCTTTAGAATCTAAAAAATTCATGTAACTTCTTGAATTAACCTCTAAGATATAAATACCGTAATAGTTTAATATATTGACAACTAAGTAAATGAATATTGGAATAAAATAATAGAAATTAATTTTTGATTTATATCCCATTATGGCAGATTTCACATGTAGAATTAAAAAAATTAACATTAAAATATGAATTACATTTAAGAAGTTCACATAGAAGTAGTTTTCTATTTTAAAATAATATATTCCTATAATTGCCAAAATAATTAATAAAAGAGTAGCTAAATGAATTAGGAGATAGTCTAAGTGAAATATATTCTTATTACTTCTTTTTTTAGTAATAAAAATTATTAAACTAAGAACATAAAAAGCCGATATTATAACAATTGAAATCAAAATAGGTTTTTTCTAGTTTGTTAAATTTAAATTATTGTTTCACAGTTTTTTAAACACCAGAAAACATAATTCTTGAGGATCGTTGAAAGTTTCTTTCCTTGGTTATGATTACTAAACTACTAAAAAAATGTTCAACTGAGAAAACTCTGGTATAATAATTAAATTTTTATTAAAGATAAAAAAAAATTTTCTCATAGTATTAACCCTTTTGATTGTTAAGAATTACTTTTATTTATTGTCTCTACTTTTTTTAACTTAGTAAAAACTTTTTTTAAACTAAGGAAAGATGGAAACATTTTGTTTTAAAACACGTTATTGTCATTGCTAACAACATAAACCTAAATAAAATATTTATTATGAAAAACATATTGAGTACCCTTATTTTATTAATTCCATTTTTAGTTATTTCTCAAAATAACGTTGATAAATGTATTGATGAAAAAACGTATGAGAATGACAATTATGTGGGATGTATAAACGATGAAGGTAATCCTGATGGCTTTGGAATAATGAACTATGAAAATCAAGATGTTTATGAAGGTTATTGGAAAAATGGAAAAAGAAATGGGTTAGGAAAATTTGAATCTACAGGCGGTTATTTTTATGAAGGTAACTGGGAAAATGGTTTAAAGAAAGGGGAAGGGATTTCAACTGAAAAAAAAGATTCTAAAATTTACACTCGAAAAGGTATATTTAAAAACGATCAATTAATTGAAGGAACAAAGGTGGTTGATAATGGTTATTTCCTAACTTCTTTTGTAGTAACCTATAAGTCCTACATTGGTATAGTAAATAAAGAAATAGACTTATTATCAGGCCCAGGTTCTGGGTTTGAAATAATTAAAAATTTGATTCCAGGAAATCAATTATTTATTATTTCTGATAAACCTATAAATGATTATTATAATGTGATTGATATCGTTTCTAATGAAGAAGGATATGTTCATAAATCATCGATAGAACTTGCTAATGAAGTCGAAATTAACGAAGTCAATGATTTATTCAAATTTGCTGGCAAATCAGAAAGTTTAACTTCATCTAGAATTGAAGCAATTAATAGCTCTGAAAAACCGATGACCTTAATATTTGGAGGTTCGACCTGGTTATTTGCACCTAAAGGAAAATGGTTTATTAATGTAAGTCCTGGTAATTATAAAATCATAGTTTCATCTCCAAACGTAATTCCTTATATAGAAAAAGTTGAGATAGAAAGTGGAAAAAACTATAAAAGGGAATATGTTATTATTGAAGTTGAAAAATAAATAAAAGTGTAAATAACTTCACCTGATAATTTTTCTAAAAACAAAGAGTTTGTTCTCTAACTTTGTAGATTTAATAGGTTTGGATTAATTGATTCGATATAATTAATATAAAATTTACTAGCTTTTTTCATTTGTTAGAGAACATAATTCTTGGGTATCTTTAACTACTTGAATAATGAGTTGAAATTGAATGATACAAAACAAACAAATCCTCATAGATTTAGCTAAAATGAAAATGCCTTATGGAAAATATAAGGGTAGATATTTAATTGATTTACCTGAACGTTATATAGTTTGGTATAAAAACAAAGGGTTTCCATCAGGAAAAATAGGAAAACAATTAGAGCTAGTCTATGAAATACAATTAAATGGTTTAGAAGATATAGTGAGAGAAGTTAGAAGGAGGTATTAATATTTAATTCAGAGATGAAAATTTGATTAAATTTGAAATAAATAATTTAAATGAATACAGTATTATTAGGAATAGAATTAACTGAATGGGTTGGTTATTTAGCAATGACAGTTTTACTTATATCGTTTATGATGAAAAATGTAACTAAACTTAGAGTCATTAACAGTGTTGGTTGTATGTTTTTTGTAATATATGGGTCATTAATTTCTCAATATCCAATAGTTATAACTAATGCTGCCATTATTTTAATTAATTTTTATTATTTATTTTTTAAAAAGAATTAGTATTATTTATCAATTGACTCTGGCATTATACTTTGTTGCAGAATCACCTACTTTAAACAGAAAATAGATCTTATATAATTAATATATATTAGTAATATGAAAAAACCAATTCTACTATTTATACTTATTTCGTTTATTTCTTGTAAACAAGAATTTCCTAAGCAGTATTGGCAAAAGGGAAATTTACATACTCATTCTTTTTGGAGTGATGGTGATGATTTTCCAGAAATGATTATTAAATGGTATAAGAATAATGACTATCAGTTCATTGCCTTATCTGATCATAACACGATGGCTAGCAGAGATTACTGGTACAAATTAAAAGAAAAAGACAATCAAAATAAAGTTTTAGAAAAATATCAAAAAAGTTTAGGAGACTGGGTTGAAACAAAAATTGATTCCAATGGAATGTTTGTTCGACTAAAAACTTTTAAAGAATATCAATCAAAACTTGAAGATCCTAATTCATTTTTAATAATACAATCTGAAGAGGTGACCTCATCTTTTGAAAACAAACCTGTACATATTAATGTAACCAATATAAAAGAGAAAATCGAGCCTTTTAAAGGTAACTCAGTTTATGAGGTGATGCAACAAACCTTAGATGAAGTTCATGCCCAAAGAAAAAAGTTAGATATTCCAATGTTTGCTCATATCAACCATCCTAATTTTGGTTATGGTATAAATGTAGAGGATTTAAAAAAACTTAATGGAGAGCGGTTTTTTGAACTTTATAACGGCCACCCTAAAGTAAATAATGAGGGGGATGATATGAATATGGACCTTGAAACTATGTGGGATTTAATCAACATTTCTTATTACAATGATAATAAACCACTACTATTAGGTATTGCAACCGACGATAGTCATAACTACCATGTGAAATCTAAAGCTAATAGTAATACAGGAAGAGGTTGGGTTATGGTTAATTCACAAAAATTAGATACAGAAAGTTTAATTAACGCAATGGAAGCAGGAGATTTTTATTCTTCGTCTGGTGTAATATTAAAGCAGGTCTTCCAAAACAAGGAAAAGCTTTTTATTGAAGTAGAGCCAAAAGAGGGGATTGATTATGAAATTATTTTTATGGGTTATCGTAAAGGGAGTTATAATATAGAAGTATTAAAAAGAGTTAAGGATAATTCATCTAGTTATACTTTTCAAGAAGATGATCTTTTTGTAAGAGCAAAAATTAATTCTACTGATTTAAAAGAAAATCCTCCTAGGTTGGGAGAAACTAAGCAAGCTTGGGTTCAACCTGTAATTGTAAAATAAATTATAGATAACATCTGTCAGACAATAAGAATCTTATTATTATTTTCATTAGATTTAGTAAAAGATATCTTTAAACTGAAGAGTATATGAGTCAGTCATACGATTATATTATCATAGGAGCAGGGTCAGCTGGTTGTGTCTTAGCGAACCGTTTGTCAAAAAACTCAAAAAATTCAGTTTTATTATTAGAAGCAGGAGGACCAGATAATAACATGAACATTCATATTCCTGGCGCCTATTTAAAGGTTCATAAAAGCAAGCAAGATTGGGGTTTTTGGTCTGAAGAACAAGCCAATATTTTGAATCGTAAAATTTATTTACCTAGAGGAAAAACTCTTGGTGGTAGCAGTTCTACAAATGCAATGGCTTATGTAAGAGGAAATACTGCCGATTATGATGGGTGGGCAGAACTAGGAAATACAGGTTGGAGCTTTAAAGACTTACTCCCTTATTTTAAGCGTTCAGAAAATCATGCCCAAGTTGACACAATGGATGCTGGCTATCATAGTTCTAGTGGAGAGTTAGGGGTTACACTTCCAGCTAAGTTTCAAACTCCATATGTACAGGGATTCATTGATGCTTGTGCAGCAATAGGTATTCCAGCTAACACAGATTATAATGGTGAATGCCAAGAAGGGGCTAGCGTAGTGCAAAGCACTATCAAAAACGGAAAACGTGCAAGTGGGGCAACTGCTTTTTTAAAACCTGTTTTAGAGCGACCCAATCTTACTGTTATTTCAAACGCTAAAGTCGATAAGATAATTTTTGAAGGCAAAAAAGCGGTGGCAGTGCAATACAACAAAGGATCAAAAACAATCCAAGTGAAAGCACAAAAAGAAATTATCCTTTCGGCTGGAGCCTTTCAATCTCCACAATTATTAATGCTTTCTGGAATTGGTGAAGCCTTAGAACTGAATAAACACGGAATCGACTGCATACATGAATTGAAAGGGGTAGGAAAAAACCTACAAGATCATTTGTTTTTCCCTATTTGTGGACAAAGTAAAACTCAACAGGGTATTAACCATTACATCCCTCTAACAAATCAACTTAAAGCTGCATGGAATTATTTTGTAAATAAAAAAGGAGTGTTTTGTAGCGGACCTCTTGAAGGAATGGCTTTTTTTGATCTTGATCAGAAGGGTGGGAAAGTAAATTTTCAACTTCATTTTTCTCCAATGTGGTTGGGTAATGAATATGGCTACGATGTTTATGATCTTTATGGATTTCCACGAACCGATGGTTTTACTATTCTACCCACATTATTACATCCTAAAAGTAGGGGAACTGTTAGTCTTTCTTCTGCTGATCCGAAAGCAACACCAATTATTCAACCGAATTTTTTACAAGAAAAAGAAGATCTAGATCAGTTAGTTAAAGGAGGTAAATTGGTTTTTAAAATAATGGAGAATCAGGCAATGAAAACACACACCAAAGCAAATGGTCTTCCACACAACCGAAATTCTGATGATTTGCTAATTCAACACATTAAGAAAACCGTAGAAACGGTTTATCACCCTGTAGGCACTTGTAAAATGGGAAATGATGCAATGGCTGTTGTTGATCCAACTTTAAAAGTTCATGGAATTACAAACCTCCGTGTTGTCGATGCATCGATTATGCCAAAAATTGTTTCTGGAAATACAAATGCTCCGGTGTTTATGATTGCTGAAAAAGCAGCAGATATGATTTTAATTAGGGACTGAATTACTTTTTTCGTGATCTAAATGTTTAGTTACATTTAATTTATTTTAAAGTAGATCGATATTTGTTAATAAGGCTAAATAATTAATTTGCATTAAAAATAGTAGGTTTGATTTAATACTAAAAATTTATGCACTCATATAAAGTTCAAACAAAAGATCATATTACTTTACGCGTTCAAAAGTGGAATGATACTAAAATATCAAAAGGAACCCTTTTTATCATTCATGGCTTAGGAGAACACCAAGGACGTTATTCACATTTAGCTAAATTTTATATAGACAACGGATTTCAAGTTTATAGCTATGATCAACGAGGACATGGAAAATCTGAAGGAAAACGAGGGCATTCACCAAGTTTAGATCACAGTTTAGATGATCTAGAGCGTGTATTAAAAACAATACCTCATCATAGCTTATTCTTATATGGACATAGTTTTGGTGGCAGTGTATTGTTGAATTTTTTATTGCGAAAACAACCAAAATTTTTAAAAGGAGCGATTGTTTCAGCGGCTTGGATGAAATTAATCAAAAAACCTTCAATTATTGATCTAGGTTTATCAAAATTAATGAACGGGATTTATCCTGGCCTAACACAAAATAACAAGATAGATCCCAACGACTTTTCTTATGACCCAAAAGTATTTACTAATTACAAAGAAGATCTATTAAATCACAATCAAATATCTGTTCGATTATTTTCCGAATTTTATTCCGCTGGAAAATGGACTTTAGAAAATGCTTCTAAGCTTTGTATAAATATATTTATGTTTCACGGAGAAGAAGATGCTATAATTTGTAAGTCTGGTTCTGAATATTTCGCACAATCTAATAAAGATAAAGTGACTTTAAAGGTTTTTAGTAATACCAAGCATGAACCTCATAATGATCTTTCCAAAGAAACTGTTTTTGCCCATACTTTAAATTGGTTGGAGGAAATGTTAAATAGTGGAGATTAGAAAGAAGAACTATTGAAATATAAAAAAATCCTGTATTTGTAGTTTTAATAATGTTGGTCCTGTGAACTTATAAAAGATGAAAAGTATCTAAAAATGGCACGGATCACTTTTTCTGAAATAGCTACGGGTTGGGATGAAGTTTGTAGGGAAGGTTTTTATTGAAAAACAAAATATCGAAAAATAAGCGAATCAAAATGAATTATTTATGTTGGTAGCAATAAGATTACACCAAAGAGGCGTCGGAGAGGCACTAGGAAAAGCTATATAAATTGTTGAATCCACCTAGTTTAACTGCTATACTAATAAATACAAACAACAATGGAAAAAAAAGACTTGTTTTATGTAAATAGGGCAGTCCCTATTAAAATTACTATTAAAATATTTTATTCACATTAATATCTTACGCTATTATAATGATTTTTATAGATTTGTAAATATGAAAAAAATAATATTGTTATTAATGTTTATTCCTTTTATGTCCTTTGGACAAGATGATGTTAAAAAATGTGATAAAGAAGTCCAGTTTACAAATGCTAAATATGTAGGATGTACTGACGTGGAAAACCAAATGGATGGGTTTGGAAAATTAACATTTGATGACGGGTCAATCTATGAAGGTTATTTTAAAAAAAACAAAAGGGATGGTTTTGGAAAATTGACATCTGCTGATGGTAATAATTATGAGGGTGATTGGGTGAAAGATGAAAAAGATGGTTTTGGAAAATATAAATCTGCTGATGGTAATACTTACGAGGGTAATTATAAAAATAATATGAAAAATGGTGAGGGAGAATATTCATATCAAATTGCTAATCAAAAAACAACAGAAGAAGGAGTTTTTAAAAATGATATGTTTTTTAGTGGGGTAAAGTTAACTGACATTAATAATGGAACATTTTTAAAATCAGTATTTAAAAATGGAGATCGAATAAAACTTGTACAAACTTCTCCACAGTTTACTATTGAAAGCAATGGTTCGTATTATTCAAATGGAACTTTAAGAACTGGAATAGAAAAAACAATATCCCAAAATGGCTTTTTAATTATAGAAAAAAGTTTTGAAAATGGAGATGAAATTATAGGTAGTGAAAAAAGTAATATAAAAAATTACTATGTTAAAGATGATATTGAAGGCGATCTAGAATTAATAAAGATTAATCTAGAAACAGAACCAAATGATGATACAAAATATATTAATTTAAAAATAGCTACAAAAACCCCAATAGAAAATTTTAGATTTATTTTTGACACAGGAGCTGAACCTTTTACAATCGGTTATAATCTTTTTAACAAATTAAAGGAAAACGGCTTAGAATATGATGATATGAATGTGATAATTGCAACAATAGGTGTTCGTGGTGAACCTACTAATAATAAAGTAATTAGATTGAAAGAATTAACTATTGGTCAATATAAGGTAAGGAATGTTATAGCTCTAGTTGAAACCTTAGAAACAGCAAATGTTTCTTTATTAGGTATTGGATTTATGAAAAAATTCAAAAATGTTTTATGGTCGTTAAATGATAATCAGATAATTTTTTATAAATAAAAAATAAAACAAGCATCTACTATAATTACATATTTTATTTGAAAAGATCACAACGTGATGTAATACTTCCAAGAAATGAAAATAATTTAAAATATTATTATTAGTATGTAGAAACTATTCCTATTGAAAATTTTCGAATTATTTATATAAAATATGGGATAACATTACATAAACTTATTCATTTTGATTTTTATTTCTGTTAGACATAAATTATTTATACTTCCTTTAAGTTTATGGTTAATTATTTTATCTGGCTTAAAGTTTCCTGATTTAATTTCATTAGATATAGTTGTATAGGCATCCCTAAATGCCATTCCACTACTGACTAAATTGTTTAAATTTTCTACAGAAAATATGTATTTATATTTCTCATCATCTAGAATATTTTTTCTTATTTTAATTTTTTCAATTGTATATGAGGTAATTTCTAAACAATTTTTTATTTCATTTATTGATTCAATAATTTTTCCTTTAAACAGTTGTAAATCTCTATGATATCCACTAAATAAATTGATAGATATATGATTAAATTCATTAGCTAATGATTGAATCATGTTACACTTGCCTCTAATTAATTCAAAGACATCAGGATTTTTTTTATGAGGCATGATACTTGATCCTGTCGTAATCTGCTCTGGAAATGATATAAAATTTAATTCTTGACTCATGTAAAAACATATGTCAGAAGACAGTTTTGATAATGTACTTGCTATAGATCCAATAGCAATAGCTACAGATTTTTCGACTTTTCCTCTACTCATTTGAGATGAAACTACGTTGTATTTTAACTCATTAAAGCCTAATTCTTTAGTAGTGTAATCTCTATCTATATTGAATGAACTCCCATATCCAGCAGCACTTCCAAGTGGATTTTGATCATTTATTTTAAACGCTGTATTTAAATACATTACATCATCAATAAGACTTTCTGCATATGCGGAAAACCAAAGCCCAAATGAGGAGGGCATAGCTACTTGTAAATGAGTGTATCCTGGAAGTAAATGATCTTTGTTTGTCTCTGATAATTTCATTAAAACATTAAACAATTTTTTAGTCAATGATTTAATTTCATTTATTTCATCTTTTAAATATAATTGAGTAGCAACAAGAACTTGATCGTTTCTGGATCTTCCTGTGTGAATTTTTTTACCTACTTCACCTAACTTGTTTGTAAGAATTGATTCTATTTTTGAATGAACATCTTCAAACTTATTTTCAATTTCAAATTTACCATCCATAATTTCTTGTTTTATTTGATTTAATTCATATTCTAACAATTTTAGTTCATTAGACTTCAAAACACCTACTTTATTAAGCATTTTAGCATGTGCTATAGATGCCTTAACATCATATTTGGCTAAGTATAAATCATTAATTCTATCTTTTCCTACAGTAAATTTTTCAATTTTTTTGTCAAGTATATCATCTTTGTTCCAAAGCTTCATAATTTTTATTTTAAATAATTGTGTTTAATAAATCCAGGTATTTTGGTATAGCTTTTTTGATTTCATTTAAATAAATGAATTCATTGGCGGTATGCGATCTAGTAGAATCTCCTGGTCCAATTTTAATTGATGGGAAATTAATTTTTGATTGATCTGATAGTGTAGGTGATCCGTATTTTTCAATATTTATTATACTCCCACCCTTGACGATAGGGTGATCTATTGAAATAAAAGAAGAATTTAAATTTAATGATCTAGGTTTTATTTCACATGGTGCACTTACTTTTAATAGTTCAAATATCTCTTTATTTGTATAACATTCATTAACTCTCACATCTAATACTAATACTAATTCTGAAGGAACTACATTATGTTGGTTTCCAGAGTTTATTTGTGTTACAGTAGTTTTTACTGTTCCTAACAAATTAGATTTTTTCTCAAAATATAAATTATTTATCCAATTCAAAATGTCAATTGAATTAATTATAGGATTATCGTGATTTACGTGAGCTGCATGACTTGAAGTTCCTTTGACTTTTAAATCAAAGACTATTAACCCTTTTTCAGCTATAGCCATTTTCATTAAGGTAGGTTCACCTATAATTGCAAAATCAATTTCTGGTAACAATGGTATTATTGATGCAATACCATTGTTACCAGATGACTCTTCTTCTGCGGAAGCTAATATTACTAAGTTATATTTTAAATTTTCTTTACTATATAAATAAGTGAATACTGCTATTAATGAAACTAGTGCTCCTCCAGCGTCATTACTTCCAAGGCCATAAAGTTTTCCGTTTTCAACCTTGCTTTCAAATGGGTCATTCGTATAGCCCTTGTTTGGTTTTACTGTGTCATGATGAGAATTTAATAGAATAGTAGGTTTACTATGATCAAAACATTTATTAAAGGCATAGATATTATTATTTTTTCTAATAAAATCAATACCATATGACTTAAACCAATTTTCAATTCTATCAGCTGATTTATCTTCATTAAATGAGAAAGATTCCATAGTAATTAAATCTTTTAATAATTTAATAGCATTTGTTATTAATAATTCCATCAATCAAGAGTTATATTAGTGAAGTTGTTTTTAATTATATCATGACCTCCAACTGAAACATTGTTTACTTCATTTTTTAATGCATAAAAACAATTATCTAGTTTCGGTATCATTCCATCTATTATTATTTCTTTTTCAACCAATTCCTTGTAGTACGAAAGGTTAATGTTTTTCAACAAACTAGATGTTTTATTTTGATCAATTAAAACTCCTGATTTGTCTAAACAATATTTCAAACTAACGTTATAATAATTCGACATTTCTATTGAGATATGTGAAGCAATACTATCTGCATTAGTATTTAATATTTGCCCGTTTCCGTCATGTGATAATGAGCAGACAACAGGTGTTATGTTACTGCATAATAAGGTTTTAATAAAACCTCCGTTAACTTCTTCAATATCTCCTACTAGTCCGTAATCAATATCCTTAACTTTTCTTTTTTTAGATAAAATCAAGTTACAATCAACACCAGATATTCCAATTGAATTACAATTGTGTTTTTGAAGCTTCGAGACGATAGTTTTATTAATTAGACCTGCATAAGTCATTATGGCTACTTCTAAAGTTTTTTTATCAGTTATTCTTCTTCCTTTTACTAGTTTTGGAGAGATTCCTAGTTTAATTAGTAGGTTTGAAGCAATTATTCCACCCCCATGAATAAGTAATTTTTTTCCATTGATTTTTGAAAAATTAAACAAAAACTTTTCAAAAATATTTTGATCATTTAATATTCCTCCTCCAACCTTAATAATTGTTAATTTATCTTTCATTACTTAATAATTTTTTTAAAATATTTTGAGCTGCAAAAGTTCTGTTATTAGCTTGTTGATAAACTAATGAATTATTAGAGTCTATAACCTGGTCTGACACCACTACATTTCTTCTTACTGGAAGGCAATGCATGAATTTAGCATTATTTGTTAAATCCATTTTATCTTCATTAATCAACCATGAATTGTCATTTATTAGCACTTTTCCATAACTATCATAGCTTGACCAGTTTTTTGTATATATAAAATCGGCATTTTTAAAAGCTTCTTTTTGATCATGAATAATTTCAAGACCCTTAGTTATATTGTTGTTTAAATTATAACCTTTAGGGTTGGTAATAACTAGCTTATAATTATTGCATTTACACATATTGATAAATGAATTTGCAACTGCATGAGGAAGTGCTTTTGGATGAGGGGCCCATGTTAAAACTATTTTGGGTTTAATTGAGTTTTTGTTTTCTTCAATTGTTAAAGCATCAGCTAATCCCTGTAATGGATGGGCAATTGAGCTTTCCATATTTAAGACAGGAATTGTAGCGTGTTTAACAAATGAATTTAATATTAAATCTTTCTCATCATTTTCCTTGTTGTTAAGTAAAGCAAAAGCTCTTATTGCTATTATATCACAATATTGAGAAATTACTTTTGCTGCTTCTTTAATATGTTCAGCTTTATTTCCAGACATAATAACTTGATCTTCAAACTCTAATTGCCAGCCTTCATTTATAAAATTCATATTTAATGTTTGCATGCCTAATTGTAAAGCAGCTTTTTGTGTACTTAATCTAGTTCTAAGGCTTGGGTTGAAAAATATTAAACCTAAAACTTTATTTTTCCCAATGTGATTGTATTTATAGGGATTGTTTTTTATATCTATTGTTTCATCAATAAGAGATTTATAATCTTTTACATCATTAATATTTATAAAATTTTTCATGATAATTCAATTTTTAATGCTTTATAAAGCATATCGATATGTTTTCTTTCAATATTTAATGGTGGTAGTATTCTTAATAGGTTTTTGTTCGCACTTCCCCCAGTAAATATTTTATGTTTAAAAATTAGATTTTTCCTTAATTCTGCAGCCTCAAAATCAAATTCTAATCCTAACATCAATCCTCTACCTTTAATTTTTTTAATAGATTTAATTTTAGAAATTTTCGTTCTAAAATAATTTTCTATTTCTTTAGTGTTTGTCATTAAACCTTCTTCTTTTATAGTTTTCAATACAGCTAAAACAGCACTACATGCAAGATGGTTTCCTCCAAATGTTGTACCTAGCATACCAAGTTCTGATTTGATACTATTTTTTATTAAAACACCGCCAACAGGAAAACCATTTCCCATACCTTTAGCCATGCATATAATATCTGGTTTAATATCGTGTTTTTGATATGCAAAAAAATCTCCTGTTCTACCAAATCCTGATTGAACTTCATCAGCAATAACACATGTACTATGTTTTTTACATAATTCTGATATAAACTTTATAAAATCAGTACTGGGCTGATCAAGTCCGCCTACACCTTGAATTGATTCAAATATTACAGCACATACATCATTTTTAGAAATTTCATTTAACAGTCCTTTTTTGTCATTAAAATCTAAAAATGTAACATCTATGAGTTTGTTTAATTTTGATTTGATCTTCTTGTTATCACTTATTCCTAATGCAGCGTTACTTCTGCCGTGAAAAGAATTTTTAAATGCAATAACTCTTGATTTGTTTGTATGAAATGAAGCAATTTGAAGTGCATTTTCATTTGCTTCAGCTCCACTGTTGCACATGAAAAGGTTGTAGTTTTTACACTTTGATTGATTTATTATTTGTTTAGCTACTTCAGCTTGTAAATCGTTAATAATATAGTTTGAATAAAAGCCAATTTTACTTAATTGATTTGATAATCCATTAACATAGTTAGGATGACTATGACCAATAGATATTACAGCGTGACCCCCATATAAATCAAGGTACTTTTTCCCTTTATTATCATACACATAACATCCTTTAGCATGTGATGGTGTCATTTGATATAATGGATAAACTTTGAATAAACTCATATTTTACTTATTAGATATTTTATTTATTTTCTCAAAGGATGCTGCTAGACCGCTTATTAAAGAGGAGCTAAGACCTTGTTTCTCCATTTCTATTAACCCTTCTATTGTACATCCATTAGGTGTTGTGACTTTATCTATTTCTTGTTCGGGGTGAGAATCATTATTACTTAATAGAGTGACAGCTCCCAATGCCGTGTAAATAGACATTTCTAATGCTGCTTTAGATTCGAAACCTAATTGAATACCTCCTTGAGCTGTTGCTCTAATTAATCTCATCCAAAATGCAATTCCACTTGCGCAAATAACTGTTGCAGCTTGCATGTTTTTTTCTTCAATTAAAAAAGCATTTCCTAGATTATTAAAAATGGCTTCAGCAACTACTAACTTTTGCTTTCCATATTCATTGCTACAAAGACAAGTGACTGATTTTCCTACAGAAATAGCAGTGTTGGGCATACTTCTAATTATATTAACTTTTGATCCTAATAATTTTTCAATTCTTTTAATAGAAAGTCCTGTAATTGTTGATATTATTGTGTGTCTTTCATTCACATAGTCTTTAATTTCAACTCCAATTTTTTCAAATTGATTTGGTTGAACACTTATAATTATTATTTCAGAATTCTTAACAGCCTCAATATTATTTGATGTTACTTTAATATTATTTAATTCTTTCCATTCTTCTAAAGAATTGGTGTTTATCTTAGTTAAGTAAAGAGTTGTTATGGTGTTATTAATAATCAATCCTTTTGCAATGCATTTCCCTAAATTTCCAGCTCCAATTATTGCTATTTTCATATTATATATTTAAAAAATTGAACTTTTTAATTGTAATCCTACATTTTCATTTAATTTGAACATTAAATTCATATTTTGAATCGCTTGACCTGAAGCTCCTTTTATTAAATTATCAATAATTGAAGTGATTAATATTTTGTCTTTATTCTTAATTATATGAATCAGGCATTTGTTAGTGTTTATAACTTGTTTTAAATGAATTTCATTTTCAGAAATCACAACAAATGGATGGTTTTTATAAAATGTAGTATATAAGTTTTTTATTACATTTAAATCCACATCACTATTAAAATAACTAGTACAGAATATTCCTCTAGTAAAATCACCCCTAACAGGTAAAAAATTAATTTCGTTAGATTTATCAGATATTTTATTTAATGAAAAATAAATTTCACCTAGATGTTGATGAGTGAAGGGTTTATACCACGAAACATTACTATTTCTCCAACTGAAATGTGATGTAATGTTAGGCTTTATTCCTGCTCCAGTACTTCCTGTTATGGCGTTAGTGTGAATTTCACCATTTATAAGTTTATTTTTAATTGCTGGAAATAAACCCAGTTGTATTGCAGTAGCAAAACATCCTGGATTTGCAATGTTTTTTGCGTTTTTAATTTTTTCTTTTTGAAGTTCTGGTAAACCGTAAACAAAGCGTCTTGTTGTATTGGAATTTTGTTTTACAAAGGAGTTTTCAAGTCTAAAATCTTGACTTAGATCAATTATTCTAGTTTTAGGGTTTATAGTATGTTTATTTAAAAACTCATTTGAATTACCATGACCTAAGCATAAAAATAATACATCAATATTATCATCAAATTTGTTTACAAATTTCATATTCAATTCACCTATTAAGTCCTGATGAATGTCAGAAATATATTTCCCTGAATTAACGTTGCTATGTGCGAAAATCAGTTCGGAGACGGGATGGTTTATAAGTAGCCTTATGAGCTCTCCTCCTGTATACCCAGAACCTCCTGCGATTCCTACTTTAATTTTATTTAGTGTGGTTGACATATTGATATATTTTATTTTGATTAGAAAAAATATTTATAAAACCCTTAACATCTTGAGCACTCCACTTGCCGTTTCCTTCACCATAGGATCCAAATTCTGAATTCATAAGGTCATTGTCTGATTTCACCCCATTTAACTCATACCGATAAGGATAAAGTGAAATAGTTACATCTCCGTTAACGTTTTTTTGACTACTCTGTAAAAAACTTTCAATATCTCTAATTACCGGATCTAAATATTGACCTTCATGAATAAGCATTCCATAAAAATTTGATAATTGTTCCTTTTGAAATTGTTGCCATTTTGTTAACGTATGTTTCTCTAATAAATGATGTGCTTTTAATATTAGCATTGGTCCTCCAGCTTGAAAACCAACTCTTCCTTTAATCCCTATAATTGTATCTCCAACATGTACGTCTCTTCCAATACAAAATTGATCACATATTTTCGATATTATTTCAATACATCCAACAGGGTCATATAGGTTTCCGTCAATTCCGCAAATTTCTCCATTTTTAAAACTTAATTTAATATCTTTTTTAAATGTATTTTTTAAACTATTTGGGTATGCTTTTTCTGGAAGCTTTCTGCTAGAGGATAAGGTTTCATCTCCGCCAACACTAGTGCCCCAAAGCCCTTTATTTATTGAATATTTTGCTTTCTCCCAATTAAAATTAACACCATTATTCATTAGGTAGTTAATCTCATCTTGTCTTGACAAATTACCATCTCTAATTGGTGTTATTATTTTAATTTCAGGAGCGATAATTTGAAAAATCATATCAAACCTAACTTGATCATTTCCTGCTCCAGTACTTCCATGAGCTATGTGAGTTGCCTTGTTTTCTTTAGCATATTTGACTATTTCTAACGCTTGTATAGTTCTTTCAGCACTTACAGAAAGAGGGTAGGTGTTATTTTTAAGAACATTCCCAAAAACTAAAAACTTAATTATTTTATTATAGTATGTTTGAACAGCATCAATTGATTTATATCTGAAAGCACCCATTTTAATTGCTTTTTCTTTAATCAATTCAATTTCATTTATTGTAAATCCTCCAGTATTTATGTTAACTGCATGAACTTCATTTCCTTCTTTAAAAAGTTTTTTAAGGCAATAAGAAGTGTCTAAACCTCCACTGTATGCTAATATTATTTTTTTCATTTGTTTGATTTTGAATTGTAAAGCATTCCTGTGCAAAGGCACATTTCTCTTTTGGTTCTGTTTAATACATCATAATTTTTACAAGTCTTACATCCTTTCCAAAATTCTTTATCATCTGTTAGTTCAGAAAAAGTTACTGGTTTGTATCCTAATTCGTAATTAATTTTCATGACAGCCAGTCCCGTTGTTATCCCAAATATTTTAGCATCTGGATATTTAATTTTAGAATGATTAAACGTTAAGGTTTTGATTTTTTTAGCTAATCCATTTCCTCTAAATTTTGGAGAAACTATTAATCCTGAATGAGCAACATATTTTCCATGCCCCCATACTTCTATATAGCAAAATCCAGCGAATTCGTTTTTTTCGATTGCAATGACAGCATCATTATTTTTAATTTTTTTTTGAATATACTGAGGAGTTCTTAAAGCAATTCCAGTCCCTCTTACCTTTGCAGATGAATGTATTGTTTCAGATATTATATTACTATAATTAATATGCTTCAATGAAGCAATTTGTATTTCCAAGATGTTGTAAAAAAAAAGTTAGTTAAGATTGAATTGAAATGAAACTGGACTCACCTAGTTTCCTAAATAGAAAGATACCCGAATGGGCGGGCACTACGTGCAACACGAAGAATGTTAATTGCGCTAAATGTTCTATTTAATAAATTCACATTACAAATATTACTAAAAAAATCATTAAATCAAACTTTTTACAAGAATAGTGTTAGTTGAATTTATATTTATTTAAAACAAAATAAGTTTAAGTAAGGAGTTTCTACGATTTAAAGTTAGAAGTGTTACAAGAGTTCTTGTTATTTAAGGGCTATTGTTTTTGCAATCAATGTTATTTCAATTGTTGCATTTGACGGTAACGAAGCAACTCCAATTGCAGCACGACTTCCTATGCAATTATTCCCCAAATTTTCGATAATTAAATCAGATGCGTAATCTGCAATTTTAGCATGTTCAACAAATCCTTCCTCAGCATTTAAAAAGACATTGAGTTGAAGAATTATTGATATCCTCTCACCTTGGATTAAACAAGCCTTTGCAGCAGTTATAGCATTTAAGGTCGCTAAACGTACAGCTACTTTATGTGATTCTATTGGATCTAAAATTTTAATTTTTCCAGAATAAAGAAGGTTTCCTGCTTTACGAGGTGTCATACCTGATGTATAAATTAAATCTGCGTGCCTAACAGCTGACAAGTATTTTCCTTGCGGAATTGGTTGTTCTATGATTTTGTTCATATTCTATAAATTTCGACCATTTTCACGATTCGCTTTGCAGCCGAAACGGCCATGGAATGATTCTGAGAAAAGTTTAGTCGGATACTATCGTTACAGGAAGGGTCAAACTCTGATCCTGGTGTAACTATCACATTTGCTTGATAACGCAGTAACTTTACAAAGGTATATAAGTCTACACTAAGTGAAGGGAGTTGTGGGAAAAGATAGCTGCCAGCCTGTGGACTTGCAGTAAAAAAATTAGCAGCCCTGAAAGTTTCTAGCAATTCATCTCTTATTAATTCATGTTCTTGAACACGATTTTCCAACCAGTCTATAGGTTCTTGAAACCAAGTATCTAGAGCTGCTTGATTGTAACCTGCAGCCCTTAGAGAAACGATGGCTTGAAGGGATTCCATTCTTTCAATCAACTTTGGTGTGCCAAATGCAACTCCAAGGCGAAATCCACTAAGAGATTCAGTTTTTGATGGTCCCATGATAGTAATAAGGTTTTTAGGTTGAACATCACAAGAACGAAGGTGAGTATATACCTCTCCGCTATATAGCATTCTAGAATACAGTTGATCTACGATTACTGTAACACCATATATAGCTGCTAGATCTGCTATTTTAGTAATAGTGTTTTCTGAATATACAAGACCTGTTGGATTATTGGGTGTTGAAAATACTAAAACCTTTGTTTTATTTTTAAATGCGTCTTCAATTAGATTAAGATCTGGACTATTACCAAATTGAGAATTCTTGTAGTTTAAAGGAATTGGCACGACTTCACCTCCAAAAAATTTAACAAGTTTGCGGTTGGCAAAATAGTCAGGTTCAATTACAGCAACTTTCGTCCCAACTGTAACTGTAGCGCCAAGTGCCAAAAATAATGCACCTTGAGTTCCAGGAGTAATAATAAGTTCAGTACTAGCTTCAATTGGTCGGCCAGTAAACTTCCCAAGCCGAACAGCAAGTTTATTTCGTATTTCGGTCGACCCTCGATACTCTGTATAAGCTTGACTACTCCCTTTAATGAAACCATTTTTCCAAGTAGTATCAGAACCTGGTGTTGGAGGAAAGGCATCTACATCTCCATGCGAGAAATCAACAGCAGTTCCATCAAGTTTATCACCACGCATAATGGCATTAAGATCTCCTAGGTTTTGTCTAATTTCCTGACCAGGAGCATTTTTTGCTTCAAGAGCTTTAAATTTTTCATCTAGTGTCATCATTTTCTAATTTATAAAATTATTATTATAATAAATATTTTTTTTAAGAGACTTTTAATGATTTAATTCGTTTTACTGATTAATATTTTTACAGACAATTAGTATATTTAATATATGAAAAAACTAATCCTGCTATTACTTTTTATTCCATTTGTTGCTTTTGGTCAAAATGATTTTATTGGTTCTGTTGAAAGATTATCAAGTGAAATGGATGATTTTATTTCTAAAGATTCAAAAATTGAAATTATTGCAAAAGGGTTTACTTGGTCAGAAGGTCCTGTGTGGTCTAATAAATTAAACGCTGTTCTTTTTTCTGATGTCCCTAATAATATTATATATAAATGGGATGAAAAAAATGGTTTGGACATTTTTTTAGATAAAATTGGACACTCAGAAATTGTTCCTAATTCAAAAAAAGATGGCACAAATGGTTTAACAATTGATCAACAAGGAAACTTAATAATTTGTATGCATGGTGATAGGAGAATAGTCAAACTTAAAGACTGGAATAGCAATGAAGTTTTGCCATTAGCTACATCATTTAAAAATAAGCTGTTTAATAGCCCTAATGACTTAGTATATAACAGCAAAAAAGAGTTGTTTTTTACTGATCCTCCATATGGACTACAAAATGGAGATAATGATGAACTAAAAGAATTGCAGTTCAACGGAGTTTTTAGACTTAGTCCCGATGGTAAATTAAAAGTTTTAATTAAAAACTTATCACGACCTAATGGTATAGCTATTTCTAGAGATGAAAAAACTTTATATGTTGCTAATTCTGATTCCAAAAACCCTGTAATTATGAAATATCAAATCATAGATGATGGAGTGAAAAATCCTGAATTATTTTTTGATGGTTCTATTTTATCGAAAAAAGATATAGGGGCATTTGATGGTTTAAAAGTACATCCATCAGGAACTGTTTTTGCGACAGGTCCTGGAGGAGTTTTGTTGATTAATAATGAAGGTAATCATATTGGTACAATTCGAACTAAAGTTAGAAGTGCGAATTGTGCTTTTGACGATAAATTTGAATATCTGTATATGACTTCTCACCAGTATTTAACTAGAATAAGAATAATAGATTATTACAATAAGGGAATATAAGAACCATACTATTATATATATACAATAACATCTCCCGTTAATAGAAAATCAATCTTATATAACCAGAGGAGCACCTATTAATAATTACTATTGAGACTTCACTCGCTCTTATTTTATGTCGTTTATTTTTTATTAGGTATGTCTCTATTCATTTCTAAAATATCTACATCTGTATTTTCTTTACCTAATAAGTGCTTACTAAAATAATCTGCTTTTTTCCAAAAGAAATATTCAGTCATTTCTCCGTAACCATGCCTTTGAGAAGGTAAAAGTAGAAATTCAAAACGTTTATTTGCTTTAATAAGAGCATGTGCCATTCTTATTGTTGCGCCTGGATGTACGTTATTGTCAATATCTCCAGTTGATAGCATCAAATTTCCTTTAAGTTTACTAGCTAAACTTTGGTTTACATCAATTTGATAGTTATAATTTAAATTCCCGTCTTCTCCAATTTCTTCCATTACCCCATGGTGTGTTTCACTCCACCAACTATTATACATGGTATTGTCATGATTACCAGAAGATGAAACTGCTACTTTGAAAAAATCAGGATAAACTAACATTGCAGCAGTAGACATAAAGCCACCACCAGAGTGACCAAAAATACCTACTTTATCTAAATTTATATATGCATATTTATCAGCCAATTGTTCTGCTATTCTTTTTTTATCTGCTAAACCATAATCTCTAAGATTTCCATATCCATAATTATGATACCACTTAGAACGAGCTGGATGTCCGCCTCTATTACCTAATGTTACTACTATAAATCCAAGCTGAGCTAAACGATCCGTTCTATTCATTCTTAAAGAAAAACTCTTGGAAACTGCTTCAGTTTGAGGCCCTGGATATACGTATTCAATTAATGGATACTTTTTGTTTTTATCAAAATCATATGGGCGATAAATCACGCCATATATATCTGTAAATCCATCATCTGCTTTCATTTTAAAAGGTTCTGGAAACTTATAACCAGTAGACATAAGTTGCGACAAGTCTGCCTTTTCAAGTGATAATACCAAAGCTCCAGTATTAGTTCTTAATTCTGATTTTGGAGCCATGTTAACTCTTGAAAAATTACTTACAAAGTATTTGTTGGAATCTGCCATAATTGTTGAACTTGTGAAATCACCTTTATTTAAGTTTCGTAATCCAGTCCCGTTTAGATTAATACTGTATAGGTGCTCGTAATAAGGATCTGTACTACTTTCAACCCCATTTGCAGTAAAAAACAATACTCTTTTATTTTCGTCAATATTGACAAAGCTATTGGCATGGAAAGATCCAGATGAAATCTGATTTTTTAACCTACCAAAAGAATCATATAAGTAAAAATGAGCCCAACCATCTCGTTCAGACCAATGAATCATTTCCTGCTCATTATTAAACAACACTAAATTTCTTTGTTCTATGTAAGTATTAAAGCGCTCTTTAATAAGTTCTTTTACTTTTCCTGTATTGATATCAGCAACATTAATATCTAATCTTTTACGATCTCTACTAATGGAACTAAAGTATATTTTATTTTTTTTAGAGAGAAGTGTAGATGGTTGGAATTCATCATCTGCATTGGATAACTTTCTAGGAGATCTATAGACACTTAAATTAACTTGTTTGGTAGTATCTAATGCTACTTTAGTTATCTCTTTTGATGGAACATCAAAAATTAAAATTTCAGAAGATTTATATTCTTGCTCACCTGGCATATGATATTTATAGGTTTCTAATGTAGGACGTTTCTCAGTAACAGAGTTAATTACCCATAAGTCTTTTAACATTCTAGTATCAGATCTTTGATATACAAATTTCTTAGAATCATCAGACCATATAACTCTAGCACTTTTTCTATTGTCTTTGTCTTTTATTTCAGATTCATTATTTTCTCCTCTAGAACCTCCACCATAACTATAATTTTTAACTCCATCAGAAGTCCATTGATTCTCAACAATAGTACTGTCTTTCTCATTTTTGACAGCTTTCAAAAAATTGCTTTTATCCATCCAATATAAATTATGATATTTAGAGAACACGACAATGGAACTATCAGGTGCGATAGTAGCCCACTTTTTCCAGTCTTTTTTTATTTTCTTTTTAGTATCTACAATTTGAAGACCATTTCCGCCAATTTTATATTCAAAATGGTAAGTCTTTTTTTCCATTTTGGGCTTTTTACTCTTTTCTTTAATTTCAGTAGAGTCATTCTTAGTTTTTTTAACATCTTCTTGTGAAATAATTTTTTCTGTAGAAGTGATCCTAAAACGTATAGCAGTTTCATTATTAACAAACTTTAAATCTAATTTAGGTAAGTGCTTAGCGTCATAGGGATCCTTTGTTATTTCTGTAAGCCACTTAGCCATATTTTCATTGTTAAACAAAGGTGTTTTACTCTTTTTGTCTGCATCAACTAAATAATAATTTGCATCCTCAGTGGTCTTATATTGATACCAAAAACGATTTCCGTTTTTTAGCCAATGTGGTTTTACAGATGTCGAATGAACTAATTTAGATAACTGTTTAGGGGAATATTTAGCCGCTAGCCTGTAATTAGGTAAAGGCGTGGTTTTACTTTCGGATTCTTGACTAAAGTTAAAGTTACCAAAGCCAATAGTTAAGATTATAAGTAAAAAGTGTTTCATAAGATTTATAACAAGTTGATTATTAAGAAATTAAATTTACTAAAATTATTTTATACTGGAAAAGTTATAAATCATCTATAAAGTCTTATATAATATTGATTTTGTTTATATCTGTGAGCGTTTAATAAAAATTATTATTGATATTTCTTGAGTTTTGATTGCATTAATAATTAAGTTAAATTTAAGATGATGAAAAGACTAATTCTACTATTTATTCCACTTGTTTCTTTTAGGCAGAAACAAAACTTATCTTTTTTCAATAAAATATAATTAAAAATGAGAAATTTTATTTATATAAGTTGTTTGATTTTGTTTTTCGGATGTAATTCAGGTATTCCTCAAAATGAAAAGTTGTCTGATATAGAATCCATGCAGCTTAAAACTTCTTTTGTGGATTTAAAAAACCAAAAAGTAGATTTAACATCCTATAAGGGAAAGAAAATCATCATTAATTATTGGGCTACGTGGTGTAAACCATGTATAATGGAAATGCCAGGACTTACAAGAGCTCAAGAAATTTTAAAAAATCATAATTACACTTTTTTGTTAGTTTCTGATGAAAGAATTTCAAAAATATCTAAGTTTAAAAATGATAAAAAATATAATTTTAATTTTTTAAAATCTGTTGGATCAAATGAAAGTCTTGGAATCTATTCTTTACCAACAGCATATATTTTTAATGAAAAAGGAATAAAAATTGAAACTATTGTAGGGACAATTGTTTGGGATTCAGAGCAAATGATAAAAAAATTAAAAACATTGTAGTTTGAAAAAATTCATTATCATTTTCACTTTACTAACTATAATTTCTTGTACAACAAAAGAGGTCTTTATAGAGGATATTCCTTTTTTATATGGAGATAATAATGCACAACCTAATTTAGTTTCTTCCAATGGTGCTTTATCATTATCATGGATTTCTTCTAAAAATAAAAATAAAGCTTCCTTACATTTTAGTCAGTTTAAAAAAGGGAAATGGATTAAACCACAAAAAATTGCTAATGGTTCTGACTGGTTTGTTAATTGGGCTGATTTCCCCGCTCATGCAATTAACGAGGATTTAATAATTACAAGCTATTTAAAGAAATCGGATTCTGGAACATATACTTACGATGTTATTTTAAATTTACAGAAATTATCAGGAGAAAAAATAAAGAAAGATTTTTTATTGAATACTGATGGTGTTAAAGCAGAACATGGTTTTGTAAGTATCATTCCTAATAATAACAAAGGGTTTTTTATTACATGGTTAGATGGAAGAAATACTGTAGAAAAGAAACTAGATGGACATCATAAACCAATGACAATTCGTTTTGCAGAAATCACTAATACAGGAGAGGTTATAAATGAAAGCGAACTCGACGAAGCGGCTTGTGATTGCTGTCAGACGTCAATAGCGATGACTAATAATGGACCTATAGTTGTTTATAGGGATAGAAGTGAGAATGAAGTACGAGATATTTATACTATCAGAAATATAAATGGAGTTTGGGAAGAACCTAATCCGTTACATAATGATGGGTGGATAATAAATGGATGTCCTGTAAATGGTCCCAAAGTTGCTGTGAACTCAACAAACCTTGCTATTGCGTGGTTTACAGTAGTTAATGATAACCCCATAGTGAACGTTTCATTTTCAAAAACCAATGGTGATTCTTTTGGTACTCCATTCAAACTCAATGACCTTGATGCTATAGGAAGAGTAGACGTTGCATTTTTAAATAATGAGGAAGTAATAGTTAGTTACATGGAAGTTGATGATATTGGAACGTATTTGAGAATAAAAAAGGTTTCAGTTAATGGAGAAATTTCTAAGCCAATTACAGTATCTAAAATTGATGGAGGAAGAAATACAGGAGTTCCTCAGTTAGAAATAATAAATAATGAAATTTTTATTGTTTGGACTATTTCTTTAGAGGGAATTAATCAGTTGAAATCTATAAAATTAAACTCAAAAAACATCTAGAAAATTCTCGCTTGTGCACGTCTTCCTATCGATATAAAAATTTATTAGATATTTTAACATATTAATATTTTTTAAGTCTTAATTAATAAAAAATTTAAAAATAAATATCAAAGTAATTTATGTGCTGGCAAAAGCAATATAGTATGTTTGTTGTATGAAAAAATTAATAACATTTTTTTTAATTATTTTTTTCTCTTGCAATACAGATAATCAGAAGCAGGATGAAAATAAAATCAACTCAATTAAAAAAGAAGAGCCAACTATAAGTATTTCAAGAGACAAATATTATGATCAATTATACGGGTTTTGGTTAGGACAATGTATTGCTAATTGGACAGGTCTGGTTACTGAGATGGATAAAATTGGTAACATCGGAGAAATTAAAACTGGAGATTTTTACACCAGAGATGACTGGGGAAAACCTGATCAACCCAATATATGGGAAGAAGGTGTTCCCAGTGACTTATCCTCCACCATAGATTTTGTGTTTAAAGACTACGATGAAATTTGGGGGTCAGATGATGATACTGATATAGAATATATGTATCAATATCTTCTTTACACAAATGAATCTAACATTTTGTCTCCTAAACAGATACGTGATGGTTGGTTAAAACATATAAAACCTGAAGAGGAAAATTATTTATGGGTATCTAATCAAAAAGCATTTGACTTAATGAAAGATGGTGTCCTTCCACCTGAAACAGGCAACCCAAATTTGAACGAACATTTTGAAATGATTGATGCGCAATTAACCACTGAGATATTTGGATTATTCGCACCCACAAGACCAGATTTAGCATTAAAAATCGCTCATTTACCTATTCAAACCACAGCAAGGGAAGAAGCCGAAGATATTTCAAAGTTTTATGTAACAATGTATTCTTTAGCTTCTATAACAGACACCATAAAAACTATGAATGAGAGAATATCTTGGATGTCAGATAAGGCAAGAGAGGTGCTTCCAGATAGTTCTTATTCGGCTCATATGTTTGACTACACACGGAAACTGTACAAGTCGGGTATCCCTTGGGAACAAGCCAGAGATTCAATTTACTACAGGTATCAGGTTAATCAAGAAGATGGATATGATATTACTTCTAAAAAACTATATTGTAATGGCTGCTTTGCAGCAGGTATAAATTTTGCCGCAAGTTTGGTAAGCCTTTTTTATGGAGAAGGTGACTTAAAAGAAACCATAAAAATCGGAACATTAGCAGGATGGGATTCAGACAATCCAACAGCAACCTGGGGAGGTTTAATTGGTTTTATGATTGGAAAAGATGGTATAGAAGAAACTTTTGATAGAGAATTTTCAAATCGATTTAATATTCATAGAACTAGACAAAACTTTCCGAATGACGGTATCGATACATTTGAGAATATGGCAAAAAACGGATTAATAGTGACCGATAGGGTAGTGACAGAAGAAATGGGAGGGATAATTGATCTAAAAAAAAACATATGGATTATTACACAGTCATCTATAAAGGCTGTAGATTAATAGGGTAGTGTTTATTAAAAATCACTATTGAGGTTTTTTGGAATTTTGTTTGCACTAAGAATTAAGTTAAATTTAAGATAATGAAAAAATTAACTTTATTATTACTGTTTATTCCATTAATGTCTTTTGGACAATCTGATCCCGATAAGTTAAATGTAATTATTGCAAAATATGAAATGGAAAGAGAATATGGATTTAAGAAACTTGAGTCTGTAGAAAATACGATTAAATATCATCAAGCAGAATCTGATTTTTCTAAGGAAATAAAAGAAGAGTTAGAAGCAATTTCTGATGAGAGTTTGTCTGAATCCGAAAAAATTTCAAAAGAATTGTTGTTATTTGTTTTACAAGATAAAATCGATTCAAACAACTACAAAACGTATTTAAATACCATTACCAATGAAAATGCTTTTCATTTAAATTTGGCTTCAATGGGAGACCGGACTCTTAAAAACAAGAAACAGGTTGTTGATTACTTAAAACTACTTGATGATTTGCCACAACAAATAGAATATAATATAAATTTATTAAAAGCTTCGATAAAAGAAGGTATGTCGCAACCAAGAGTAGTTTTTAATGATTATGACAATACTTATAACAAACACATAGTTTTAGACCCAAAAGAAAGTGAGTTTTATAAACCATTTCTTAATTTACCAGAATTGCTTTCAACTGAATCAAAAGATTCTATAGTTAAAGCAGGTATAAGAAGTGTTCAGAAAAATGCTATTGATCAATATAAAAAAATAAAAAGCTTTTTTGAAAATGAGTATTTTCCAAACACAAGAAAAGGTTTAGGGGTATCAACAATTCCTAATGGTAAAAATTTTTATCAAAATAGAATTAACTATTTTACGACAAGCAAACAATATTCTGCGGATGATATTCACCAAATTGGATTAAAGGAGGTTTCGAGAATCAAAGTAGAAATGCTAAAAATTATTGATGATTTAAAATTTAAAGGAAGCTTCGCTGAATTCTTAAATTTTCTACGTACAGATGAACAGTTTTATCCAAAAACCGCTGAGGAGTTGTTAATGTTCGCACGTGACATTTCAAAAAGAATAGATGCTGAATTACCTAAATTTTTCAAGACATTACCAAGAAAACCCTATGGAGTTGTTCCAGTTCCAGCAGACCTTGCTCCAAATTATACTGGAGGCAGATATTTTAGTTCTCAAAGTGAAACAACAGCAGGATTTTATTGGGTAAACACTTTTAACTTACCAAGTAGAACTTTATATACAATCCCTGCTTTAACTGCTCATGAAGCAGTTCCTGGTCATCATTTACAGTTCTCATTGAATAATGAATTGCCAGAAACCATTCCAAGCTTTAGAAGAAAATTATATCTCTCTGCTTATGGTGAAGGCTGGGGTTTGTATTCGGAATATTTGGTAGACGAAATGAATATTTATACAACACCATATGAAAAATTTGGTCAATTAACTTATGAAATGTGGCGAGCTTGTAGGCTGGTTGTTGACACAGGCGTACACGCAAAAGGATGGACAAGGAAACAAATGATTGATTATATGGCTAAAAACACAGCTTTATCAATTCATGAAGTTACTACAGAAACAGATCGATATATTTCTTGGCCAGGACAAGCTTTATCATATAAAATAGGAGAAATAAAAATAAGAGAGCTTCGTAAAAGAGCGGAAGCAGCCTTAGGTGATAAATTTGATATTCGTGAATTTCATGAAGTGATTCTTGAAGAAGGAACAGTAACATTATCTATTATGGAAGAACGAATTGACTCGTATATACAGAAATTATGAAACAGATTTTCTTATTATTCTTAGCTCTTCAATTAATCTTAAATTCAATAAATTCTCAAGAGGTAACACCAGAAAACTATAAGCGTGCAGTTAGTTTTATGTATGATAATTACAATAATAAAACCGCTTTTAATCTTAACACGAACGTAAATTGGTTTAAAGATGGCTCAGGACTCTGGTTTATTGATTATAGAAAAGACAAGAAAACGTATAAGCTAGTTGATTTTAAAAATAATAAGGTAGTAGACTTGTTTAATCATAATAAGATGGCGAGGATTTTAACTGAATTATCAGAAAATGATATAATAGAAAATCAGTTATCCTTATCTGATATTGAAAAGGGAGAAAAAGGAAATCTAGAGTTTAAGTTTGAAGATAAATCTTATGATTTAAACCTAAAATCCTATCAACTTACATCATATGAAGAAGAACTAAAAGAAGAACAAAATCCATTTGAAGCAAAATCCCCAGATGGAAAATGGATAGCATATAATAAAGATTACAATCTTTTTATTAAATCAATTGAATCAAATAAGGAATTTCAGTTAAGTTCTCAAGGCGAAAGAGGTTACGAATATGCCACTTGGTACGGTTGGTTTGATAAAATGGAAGGTGAAAACAGTGAAAGACCTAAACGTTTTATTGTGAATTGGTCAGAGGATTCAAAATGGATAGCAACTAGTATTGTTGATACAAGAAATGCAGAAAAAATGTATATGCTAGATCATAGTATTGATTCTCTTTATAAATCAAAATTATTATCCTATTACCGTGGTTCGCCAGGGGATACAACTATGGTTAAGGTGACACCAGTTTTTTATAATATTGAAACCAAGAAAGAAGTTAAAACAAGTTTGCCAACGGGAACTCATATAAATTCAGTTACCATTGAATGGATGAAACAATCTGGAGAGATATTAGCAGAGTATTTAGAAAGAGGTTACAAAAAAGAGGTTTTAAAACACATAAATCTCAATAATGGAAAAGAGCAAACACTTATTGAAGAAACAAGTAAAACAAATATTGATAATTTTTGGTTTGGTCAACTTCAAGAAAAACAAAAAGTTATTTTCCTTTCTGAAAGAAGTGGTTGGAGGCAACTCTATATGATAGATTTAGAAACTAAAAAAAGATCAGCCCTCACTACTGGGGAATATTATATTAATTCGGTTTTGCATACTGATGAAGATAAAGAAGAAATCTATTTTATTGCGTCAGGAAAAGAACCTAATAGTAATCCTTATTATCAAAAACTTTATAGAGTTAACTTTGAAGGTGAAATAACTTTATTAACTCCGGAAAACACTCATCATGCTATTGATTTTTCTAAAGATAGCAAGTATTTTTCAGATAATTATTCAACCATAAATATTCCAACAAGAACAGTATTAAGAAATTCACGTAACGGAAAAATTTTAACAGAACTAACAATAGCTGATACGTCTGACGCAAAATCTAAAGGATGGCAATCGCCAGAAATTTTTGAACTAACAGCAAAAGACAAAAAAACTACTATTTATGGTGCTTTGTGGAAACCAACAAATTTTGATTCAAGTAAATCTTATCCAATAATTGATGCAACTTATACTGGACCACATACGCAAGTGTTTCCAAAATCATTTGATCGCAGTTTTAACAATCAATCTCTGGCTGAATTTGGATTCATTGTTATGAATATTGATGGCCTAGGAACATCAGGACGCTCAAAAGAATTTCATGATCATTCTTATAAAAATATAGGAAATAATTTAGAAGACCATGTGTTAGCTATTAAGCACTTAGGACAAAAATATTCATGGATAAATGCTGATAAAGTTGGGGTATTTGGCCATTCAGCTGGTGGCTATGATACAGGGAGAGCTTTATTAGCCTATCCAGATGTTTATAAGGTTGGAGTGGCAAGTTCAGCAGATCATGACTTTAGAATGGAAAAAGCTTGGTGGCCAGAAATGTATCAAGGTTGGCCAGTTGATGAAACGTATGAGCAAATGTCAAATATTACAAATGCAAAAAATTTAAAAGGGAAACTTTTATTAGTACATGGTGGGATTGACGATAATGTAAATCCATCTGCAACTTTTAAATTAGCAGAGGCTTTGGTCAATGCAGATAAAGAGTTTGATTTACTAATTTTTCCAAGTCAAAGACATGGTTATGTCGGTAAAGCACGAAAATATTTCATTAAAAAACGCTGGAATTATTTTGTTGAACATCTTCAAAATGCAAAACCAATTTGGGATTTTAACTGGGAATAAATGAATAAAAACATTAATACTAATTGTATAAATTAAGACGATGAATAAACTAGTGTACTTATTTATAACACTCTTCTTATTTATAAATATGTCTTGTCAAAAAGAAGTTGAAAGGGAAGGATATGTTGTTGTTGAAGGAGGAAAAATATGGTATAAAATCATTGGAGATGGAGAGGGGATCCCTTTGTTGATTTTACATGGTGGACCTGGTTCTCGAAGTTGCTCAATAATTCCGGGTTTTTCTTTGTTGGGTAACGAAAGACCTATTATTTTTTATGACCAACTAGGTTCAGGAAACTCGCAAAGACCAACAGATACAACCTTATGGAATACGGAGAGATTTGTAGACGAAATTGATCATTTAAGAAAAAGTTTAAATCTGAAGGAGCTTCATATTCTGGGTCATTCTTGCGGCAGTACATTCTTAATAGAGTATATGATTACTAAAAAACCAGAAGGTGTAAAGTCTGTTATTTTTTCAAGTCCAATGATTAGTACTGCAGATTGGATTAAGGATGCAAAAATCTTATTGTCTCAAATGCCTATTGAATTACAGGATACAATCCATAAATACGAAGCTCTAGAGAATTATAAAGCACCTGAATATCTAGTTGCTGTTGATTCTTTTTATTCGCGCCACTTGTCTAGAAAAAGTTGGCCTTATATCCCTAATGTGGAATGCGAAAACGTGCCTGGTTTTAATGAGGATGTATACAATTATATGTGGGGACCAACCGAATTTACCGCTACGGGCACGCTTATTGACTTTGATCGCACATCTGATTTAGACAAAATTGAAGAACCTATACTTTTTGTAACGGGAGAATATGACGAAGCAAGACCAGAAACCATTTATAAATATCAAAAACTGTCAAAAAATGCAAGCCTTAAGATTATTGGTAATGCTGCTCATATGACAATGATTGACCAGCCAGAAAAAATGGCTAAAGCTGTCGGTAGCTTCTTAAGAAGTATTGATAATAATTAATAACAACACAGAACAATGTATTATCGGCATTAAAACTCATTAAAATTTACTATTATACATAGTTATACAAACACCGCTTCTCAAAAGAAAACTGATCTTATTTAAGTAGGGTAGTGCCTATTAAAAATTACTATTAAGGTTTTTTGGATTTATTATATTTTAAGTAAAATATTAAACTATTTTTATTATTATATATTTATAAAAATTTAATAGTGCAAAAAACCCTTTCTCTACTTTTATTTACACTTACTACTTTTATTGGCTTTTCAGTTTCTTTGTCCTCAGACGGAACAACACTAGCTGTTGGAGCAAATCTAAACGATGGTAATGGAACTCGTTCAGGCCACGTTAGGGTTTATAACTTAGTGAATAGTGTGTCTGCTGTAAACGAACCTCCAGTTGCTAATGCTCAAAATATTAAAACAAAAAAAGACACTCCTTTAGAAATTAAATTAACAGGGAGTGATCCCGAAGACGATCCTTTAACATATTTGATTAAAACACTTCCAATTAATGGAATATTAAAGGAAGGTACCAATACAATATTAGCCTCTGAACTTCCTAAATTATTACCAGCAGATTCTCTTACTTATGTTCCTAATGCTAATTTTGTTGGTGATGACTCATTTGATTTTATTATCAATGCTAATTTCTTAAACTCGTTTTCTAAAGCTAACGGTTTAGAGTTCATAACTCAGGGTGGAGTTCCTGTAACTTTTCAGAAACCTGCAGGAAAAACATATTATTTAATTCAAGAAACGGGAAGTAAAATGGACTGGCCAGATGCAAAAACATTAACAGATTCTTTTAAAGGTGCTCAAATGTTTGTACCATTTAATGAGACTATGGATAAAGCAATCTATGATGCTCTTAAAGACATGAATAGATTAGGGAGCTCACAGAATACCAAGAAACCATATTGGTATGGTCTTTCTCAGGATAGGAATGCAAGTGATTATTCAGAACCAAGTGGAGGTTGGTATTGGGCTGATGGAGTTAAGTTAGGTTCTGCTGAGCGTCCATATACTAATTGGAATTCTGGTGAGCCTAATAATGGTGGTAACGAAGAAGATCATGCTCAATTTAATCGTTTTTGGGGTGGTTTTACTTGGAATGACATGGCCCCTGGAAATACTCAATCATATGCTTTATTTGAATTTTCTATTAATGAAAACACAAATAGTAATGACGCGACGATAAATATTAATGTTGCATCTGTTAATGATCCCCCAGTTGCAAGTGATCAAACCTTAAAAGGTGTTGAAGATACTCCATTAGACATTACCTTAGTTGCAATAGATCCAGAAGGAACTCTAGAGATGGCCTATGTTATTAAATCATTGCCAACAAATGGGAATTTATTACAAGATTCCACTGTAATTACTGCAGATGATCTTCCAAAAGTTTTATCAAGTAATACTATTACTTATAATCCTATTGAGGATAGCAACGGAGATGATTCCTTTACTTTTTATGCAATAGATAAAAATTGCCCAAATACTAATAAATCAACTCTTACAGTAACAGGAGATTTTACTGCTTCAGCATCCGGAACTAATCCTATGGTTATTCCGCCTCAGCTAATAAAAGGTACTGAATCTGTTAATCAAAAAACTGTAGATATAAAGTTTGCAGTTGGAGAAGGGGATATTTTTCAAAGTTGTGAAGTGAAATTAGACATAAGAAGTTTTGATGATGGTCTTCAATTCAATATTGAAGGGGTTAATCTTTTGAATTTTCAACAAAAGCACTGGGATAGTGGATTAGGTGGAAATGCAACTGAATTTAATGGAAGTGGAAGATTTGTTACGTCTGGAAGTATGTGGCAGCCATGGAATGGAGATGGGAATCCGAAATTAGAAATTGCTACTGGAAAGATAAGGTTAATGGTAGACACTAAAGATGGAGGGCGAGAAGATGCGTTGCCTTTTATGGATAAGACTGTTGCTGATTGGGCATTAGTTGAAAGTTTTACTTATGATTGTGAAGCTGGATTTAATTTAAAAATTGGCAATCAAAATGGGGGTGGCGGTCCTGGTGGAATAGATGCTGATTTAACGGTTGAAGCGTATATAGTTCCTTGTGAAGAAAGCAATGTTGCTACAATCTCTATTGAAATTGATCAAGTTAACGACCCTCCGGAAGGTGATCCGGGAGATTATTCAACTAAAGAAGATGTTCCTATTGATATTATCCATGTTGGAAGAGA
>Ga0209502_10000379_pt1 | contig 48341 bp, 43 predicted proteins | sample ArcticOcean_MG_C_10_FD_187442 | JGI IMG/M metagenome (GOLD analysis project Ga0209502, IMG submission 187442) | Marine microbial communities from western Arctic Ocean - ArcticOcean_MG_CB11_90 (SPAdes) (version 2) | ecosystem: Environmental > Aquatic > Marine > Oceanic | place: Arctic Ocean... | reverse complement strand
GCCTATTAGCAGTGCAATCATAGCCGCACCGAGTAATGCGACAGGCCAAATCAATAGCATTTGATCAGAGGCGGGTATTAGCCCTAAAAATAGCGTGCCCTCAAACGAATGAAAAGCAGCGATGCCAGCAACATAACCACCTAAACCAAAAAATGCAGCATGGCCAAAACTGACCATGCCGCCAAAACCAAGCGCAAAATTCAACCCAACAGCCGCCATTGCAATGATAATAATTCGGGTCGATAAGTTAACGTAATAAACTTCATCCATTAGAGTGGCAATAATGGGAACAGATACTATTACAACGAGTAACAATAAGTTGACCCAGGATTCACGACTCATATTTTTAGTAAAGTTAAGACTGGTGATTGAATTAATCATTGGCAGGAAAAAGCCCTTTGGGTTTTATTGCCAAAATAATCGCCATCAATAAATAGATCAGCATAGATGCCAGTGCCGAGCCCACACTGGCTGCTGCTGATGGCTCCATAAACCACTGAAAAAAACTGGGCAGTAAGACACGACCTAGCGTATCGACAATGCCAACCAGCATCGCTCCAATCAGCGCCCCTTTAATCGAACCGATGCCACCAATAACAATCACCACAAACGCAAGAATTAGTACGGGCTCACCCATGCCAACTTCTACCGATTGCAAAGCACCTACTAAAGAACCTGCTAGACCTGCTAGTGCAGCACCCACTGCAAAAACAAAGGTATAAAGTACTGAAATATTAACCCCTAACGCACCAATCATTTCTCGATCGTTTTCACCTGCACGAATCTTCATCCCAATACGCGTTCGAGAAATAAGTAGGTACAACCCCAACGCAACCAAAACACCAACAATAATGATTAGAATCCGATAGACAGGATAAACAACGCTGCCTAACTCAATTGAACCTTTCAATACTGAGGGGATGTCAAGCCATAACGGTTGTGAACCAAAAACCAAAGCAGTACCTTCAGATAAAATAAGAATCAATGCGAAAGTAGCTAAAACCTGATCAAGATGGTCACGTTGATAAAGTCGGCGGATGACCAGCACCTCAACGATGACACCCATTATGGCGGCTCCTAAAGCCCCGGCCAGAAGCCCCAGCCAGAATGAACCCGTGATACCTGTAACATAAGCACAAACAAAAGCACCAACCATATAAAGGGAGCCATGCGCTAAATTGATAAGCCCCATTACACCAAAAATAAGCGTGAGGCCAGAGGCCATCAAAAACAGCATGATGCCAAATTGGATACCGTTCAGGAGCTGTTCTAATGTGAGTGCTAGGGTCATAAAAAACTTACCATTAGCCTCTACCAGCAGTATAAGTGGAAGAGGCTAATGAGCGTTTAAGCTAAGCAGTAATCAAAGAGCACATTGACTGACGTAAGCATCCTGAAGGTCTGAAATGGCAACACCAACAAGCTTATTGGTCGGCTTCTTACCATTACCTGCGACCACTTCTCGAACATAAATGTTCTGGATTGGATGATGGTTGGAACCAAACTTAAAGCTACCACGAACCGAATCAAAGTCTGCAGATTCTAAAGCTGAACGAAAGGCATCTTTATCAGAAGGACTCGCTTTTTTAATCGCTGATAAAATCAGATTAGCGGTGTCATAGCCCTGAGAAGCATACAAAGTCGGGGTACGGTCATATTTGGCACGAAAAGCTTTGACAAACTTCTCGTTAGCGGGGTTATCAAGGTCATAGGCCCATTGAGACGTATTCTTCACACCAATGGCGGAATTACCAACGGCACCCAGAATTATTTCATCAAAAGAAAAAGCTGGGCCAAAAACCGGCAATTCAATTCCAGAGCTGGCATATTGCTTCATGAACGCAATACCCATCCCACCCGGCAAGAAGAAAAATACACTATCGGCATTAGAAGCCCGAATTTGTGCTATTTCTGCCGCATAATCTTTTTGCCCTAACTTGGTGAAAATTTCACCTTCAGCTTTACCAAAACGTGATTTAAATCCAGTCAAAGCGTCGGTGCCTGCAGGATAATTTGGCGCTAAAATAAATGGTTTTTGTAAACCTTCAGCTTTCATAAAGTGACCCATCGCTTCATGCAGGTTATTGTTTTGCCAAGCAACATTAAAGTAATTTTCATGACATGCTTTACCTGCCAGTGCTGAGGGACCCGCATTTGGGGAAAGATAAAAAGTGCCACCTCGAACCGTAGGCGGCACCACAGCCATCGCCAGATTAGACCAAATAATACCGGTTAAAATATCAACTTTATCTTTTTGAATAAGCTCATTTGCCAACGATTTTGCAATATCAGGCTTGCGTGCATCATCACGAATAATGACTTCTAGATTAGCATTTGCCATTTCTGTTGCTAGCATAAATCCATCACGAACATCAATACCAAGATGTGACCCACCTCCAGATAAGGTAGTAATCATACCAATTTTAGTTGGTGATTCATTTAAAACATCTGTCAGTTTGTAGCCACCACCTTTCATCACTAAGGCAGCGACACTGGCGACTATAGCCGCTGTTACAACGACACCAATTACTATTTTTTTCATTTAGCTACCTCCAAAAGTATTTTCATTATTATTTTCTCAAAAATAAGGATCGTTTATTTATCTTGGATATCGAGATTGCAATCCTTGATAAACTTGGTCTTTAAAATCAACACTGTCACTATTAAGGCCATTTAGTAAATCAGTGAGGTGTTCGTTGTCTTCAAGGCCATTCCAGACCTTAATATAACTGCCATCTTTATAACCATGATCTTGACGGAAAAAGTTGAGCACATTTTTACCGACATAGAGCCGGTAGAGTTGATCGAAGTCCATATCAATGAGCTGCATGACGTTCGCAAAGTCTGAGAAATCCATCATTTGATTGGCTATCGTCGACTGAGCCATCGCTTCTATCGCACAGGGAATATCAGTTTCACTCGCTGGACTCAAGAGTTCGCTCATGATTCTTTCAACCACGGCCTGTTGATCGACTTCACGCAACAAATAATCACTCATCGCAAAATGAAAGATATCAACCAGTTCTAATCTGACCTGATCTAGGTCAGGTTGTTGATGCTTCCACCATTTCCAGCCATAATGTTCCAACATTTCGGCACATTCAGTCCAGATAGCACGATACCATTCATTCTTTGCTTCACGCCAATCGGCATTCACTCGAGAATTCATAGCCTCCTGCATATCTAGCATGATTTCAAGTTTATTTTTCATAAGATAAATTGCCGTGGCAGGAGTTGGTCGAGTAATAACCAAATTATGCCGTAAAACCAGAATAATAAGAAACTTAATGTAACCCCAAAACTCATAAGGCCTATAATTATGGATATGGCGCAGGTTTAACTGTCGACAAATACCAAAGAGTATTGACCTAACAAGCACTGTATCTTTTAGCCTGATAAAATAAGATCTGAACTAAAATTGATAATAGCAAGTCGGTCAATATAATGACAGGAAAGCCATCTTAATAGTCAAACCAAACAAGCTGGCTAGATACTCGGCATGATCGGCTCAGACTAACCCCAAATTCCTTCAGCTTAAACCTAAATTATTATAAATTATTAGTTTTTATTGAAACCAACATTTAAATTGCAGAATGGCAAAAGCACCCCCCCTGTTAAAACTATCAAATATTGACACTTCTTGCCTCCTAATTTCAGGTCCATAGCAATTCTGTTAAGGCTAAAAATGCTTTGCGTTTTGGGCCCAAAAGAGCAAAATCAAACTTATCATGTTTCCTTCGGCTAGCTAATAATCTGTTAATGTCATTGAAAAACTGCCTAAACCAATCGACCATTTTGAGAAAAAATATTTTTTTTGACCAATAAACGTAAAACAATATAAATCATTCTAATAATTTAGTTATTACTACCGGAGGTTTACCATGACAACTACTAACCCTATTTCTGCTACTATTAATTTTAATCAGGATGGCGTTCAACACGGCTTTCTAAAGTTACCCCACTCCCATGATGACTCCGGCTGGGGCACAATGATGATCCCAATTACCGTTGCTAGAAATGGTGAAGGGCCTACCATTTTATTTACTGGTGCCAATCATGGTGATGAATACGAGGGTCCCATTGCTCTGTACGACCTTGCACACAGTATTAATGCTAATGAACTTAACGGTCGAGTTATTATTGTCCCAGGCATGAATTATCCTGCATTTCGTGCGGGTAAACGTACCTCACCGATTGATGGTGGCAACATGAATCGAGTTTTTCCTGGCAACCCTGCTGGCACACTCACGGAAAAAATTGCCGATTATTTTCAACGCACTTTGTTACCGATGGCCGATTTTGTCGTTGATTTTCATTCTGGTGGAAAAACCATGGAATTCGTCCCCTTTTGCTGTGTACATGTTCTTGAAGACAAAGCTCAACAGGCACGTTGTGTCGCTGCAATGCAGGCTTTTAATGCACCGTATTCGATGATGCTGTTAGAAATTGAAGCCACCAACATGTACGACACCGCTGCTGAAAGTCAGGGTAAAACTTTCATCAGTACTGAACTAGCGGGTGGTGGTAGCGCTAGTGCTGCGACTATTGCGATTGCAAAGAAAGGCATTCGAAATATTTTACGTCACGCCGGTATTACAAAGGGTAAACTCGAAGTATCCAACACTACAATGTTGGATATGCCCGACCCAGACTGTTTCGTTTTTAGTGAATCCGATGGCCTGTTTGAACTTTGTGTCGACCTTGGCGCTGAAGTTAAAGCAGGGACATTGCTGGGGCGCGTTCATGATATAAAACGGACCGGACAGGTACCAACAGACTATCACGCAAAGATCAATGGTGTTTTCAGTGGGCGTAACTTTTCTGGTCAGATTGGTATGGGTGATTTTCTGGGCATGATTGCAGTCAAGGTTGAGGCTAATTGACTCAGGTCAAAACCACAGATGGATGGTTTGCCAATTAATCACTTTGCTTCGGACAATATTTCTGTACCTGCCCGAATATTATGAATGCAGTGGTCGCAGCTAATTGAGGCACTACCTCCTTTTATGAAAAAGACGGCCATATCGTTAAACTTGAAGGTACACTGTCGCTTTTATTTGAAACGTCAGCCAGAGCATTTCCATTCCTCAGTGTCGTTGCGACTATCGCAGAAGGTGGATGACGAAATTACCGTCTCTTTGATTTGTGACTACCTGAGATAGTAAAATAGAAGGTGTTGATCATTATTATTGCGTCCGTTAAATTATAGGATAATCAAGATTAATGGTTACTGCTGCTTTACGCTTCTCCCATTGTGGATCAAGGTTTGCGACAATGCGCCTGGATATTAACCATGAGTTTTGATCAATACTGGTTATACGTCTTTGTTACTAGTGTTTTCATGCTGTCTCCTGGGCCTTCTGTTATTTTGGTTATCAGTAACAGTGTGAAACTGGGTACCAAGCAGGCCATGATTGGAGCGCTGGGGAATATTGTAGCCTTTCAGTTTTTGGTTGTGTTAAGTGCCTTAGGCTTGGGTGTTATTTTAACGGCATCTAGTTATTTTTTTTCTATTTTAAAGATCATTGGCGCTGCTTACTTGGTATATTTAGGCCTAAAATTATGGTTTTCATTGACCGTTAATCGTGACTGTGATGTGGATAGTCCAGCGCAAAGGATCCGTCAGGCCTCACTCTTTAAACAGGCTTTTTGGGTTACATTTTCAAATCCTAAAGCTCTCGTGTATGTCAGTGCGCTTTTACCGCAGTTTATTAACCCTGATCAATTACTTTTATCCCAAATACTCATTCTTAGTTTAACCGCAGCTTTAATCCAGTTTTTGATTTTTTTGTTTTATGCTCTGGTTGCTGGCCGAACAAAACAGCTTTTCCAGAACGAAAAAAATCAACAAGCCTTCAATCGTTTTAGTGGCGTAACGTTTATAGGGTTTGGTATAGCCTTAGGATTGCCAGAGAATAGTGACTAAAATTGCTTTGCTTCACTTAGTATCAAAAAAAGACAGTTTGTATGAGTTAGCATAAAGGACACCTTAGACCGTCTATAAAAAGCGTTTAATAGGCTGATCGATTAGTGTTTGAATAGGATAATAACGTTGGCACCTAGCTGAATCATTACCTAACGGGCCAATTGACAAATCGGCTTTAAAGTCATTATCAACTATGACGAGTTTATCTGACTCAAAGAATAATCGATAGGTAGTTAATACGACGGGCTACCTAACGGTTAAAAGCTTTATTCTTTGCGCATGTGAGGAAATAAAATAACGTCACGAATCGTAGCTGAATCAGTCAGCAGCATTACCAGACGGTCGATGCCAATCCCCTCACCTGCCGTGGGAGGCAACCCATACTCCAATGCGCGGATATAGTCTGCATCATAATGCATGGCCTCATCATCACCCGAGTCTTTTTCTGCCACTTGCTGCTGAAAACGCTCAGCTTGATCTTCTGGATCATTTAACTCTGAAAAACCATTGGCCAACTCACGACCGCCAACGAAAAACTCAAAACGATCGGTGACTAACGGATTATCATCGTTGCGTCTCGATAGGGGAGATACTTCCGTAGGATAAGCGGTAATAAAGGTCGGTTGCATTAACAAATGTTCGGCGGTCTCTTCGAATATTTCCATCAGCAACTTACCTGCCCCCCAACTAGACTGAGTTTGAATATGATGCTGCTGACAGATGGCTCTGCAATAATCCAAATCGTCCAACTGAGTGGCATCAAGATCAGGGTTAAACTTTATTACCGCTTCAGATACCGTCATGCGTTGGAAAGGTTGCTCGAGATCAATCGCCTCTCCCTGATAAATGATCTGCATGCTACCAACCACAGATTGTGCCAGTTGACGTAGCATGTCTTCAGTCAAATCCATCAGCAGTATGTAGTCGGCATAGGCTTGATAAAACTCAATCATGGTGAATTCAGGGTTATGCCTTGTCGACAGACCTTCATTGCGGAAGTTACGATTAATTTCAAACACTTGCTCAAGACCACCTACGACTAAACGTTTGAGGTACAGCTCAGGTGCTACTCGCAAATATAAATCCATATCGAGCGCATTGTGATGGGTCACAAAGGGTTTTGCAGTGGCGCCACCGGGGATAACATGCATCATCGGCGTTTCAACTTCTATATAGCCAAGATCCATCAAATACTGTCGAATAAAATGAATGGTTTTACTGCGTGCAGCAAACACGCGTCGAGAATCTTCATTCATGATCAAGTCCGTATAACGCTGACGGTATTTTTGCTCTTGATCAGTTAGGCCATGAAACTTTTCGGGTAGAGGTCTAAGCGCCTTCGTGAGAAGTTCAATAGAGCTAGCCTTAATAGTAAGCTCACCCGTTTTAGTTTGAAATAAAACGCCGTTGACTCCATAAATATCACCAATATCGCTATGTTTGAAGGCTTCATAAGCCACTTCACCAATGACATCTAATTTTAAAAATATCTGAATTCTTCCTGACATGTCTTGTAGATTAGCGAAAGAGGCCTTGCCACCCACTCGTTTGAGCATCATACGCCCAGCCAATTGAACCGATACCGCCTTTTTCTCTAAGTCTTCACGCGTCAATTCACCATAGCTATCTTGCAACTGACCCGCAAAGTCTTTGCGCTTAAACTGATTAGGATAGGCTAGTCCCTGCGCGCGAAGCTGATTTAACTTCTCACGCCGTTGAGCAATATATTGATTTTCATCTATAGCCGAATCATTTGTTTGACTGTCATCTGCGGTCTGGTTCATTTTATACCCCTAACTATTGCCCACTTTTAAGGCTAGCTTCAATAAATTGGTCCAGAGAGCCATCTAGCACCGCCTGGGTATTACCGGTTTCAACACCAGTTCGTAAATCTTTAATGCGCGATTGATCCAACACGTAAGAGCGAATTTGACTGCCCCAACCAATATCGGACTTAGTGTCTTCGACATTTTGTGCCTTAGCATTGCGCGCTTGCAACTCAAGCTCATAAAGTTTGGCTTTGAGTTGCTTCATTGCGGTTGCTTTATTCTTGTGTTGTGAACGATCATTTTGACACTGCACCACGGCATTAGTGGGAATATGTGTAATTCGCACAGCGGATTCAGTTCGATTGACGTGCTGCCCCCCTGCACCACTGGCACGATATACGTCTATACGGAGATCAGCTGGGTTAATTTCAATATCAATATCATCATTTACCTCTGGCGAGACAAAGGCTGCCGCAAAAGACGTATGACGACGGCTACCGGAGTCAAACGGTGATTTACGCACGAGGCGATGAACACCGGTTTCGGTTCGTAACCAACCATAGGCATAAGCACCTTCAAATCGAATGGTTGCGCTTTTAATACCAGCAACATCGCCATCCGAGATTTCAATCAACTCAGTTTTGAACCCTTTGGCCTCACCCCAACGTAAATACATACGTAAAATCATATTGGCCCAGTCTTGAGCTTCTGTTCCGCCAGAGCCTGATTGAATATCCATAAACGCATTACATTCATCCATTTCACCCGAAAACATCCGGCGAAACTCAAGTTCAGCCACCGCTTTTTCAACAACCGCTAGATCAGCGACTACTTCATCAACCGTAGGTTCATCGTCTTCCATTATGGCTAAATCTAACAACTCAGTGGCATCAGAAATCGCATGAGTACTGTGATCTAATCCATTCACCACCGTCTCTAGGGTTGATTTCTCTTTTCCTAATTGTTGGGCAGATTCAGGATCATTCCAAATGTCGGGATTTTCTAATTCGAGTAAAACTTCTTCAAGCTTCTCTTTCTTAGTATCATAGTCAAAGATACCCCCGTAACAAATCGATTCGAGAACATAAATCTTCAATATGCAGTGTAATTTGATTAGTCTCCAAAGTAGTCACTCACAGTCAAAGAACGGCATTCTACCTGATGTTTAAGGCCTTGCAATGCTGTAATTTACATGGTGTCAAACGAATGGTAATAAGAGTACAAATACTTTACACAAAGGTATAGCAAACTATTAAAAAACAAAGTAAACTGTTAGTAATGTATCGCTAAAAATTTAATGTAGCTTTATAACTCCATAAATATAATCCTGATATCAAAAAACACAGTAACTGAGAAAATCCAAATTCCCGTTCTCCCTACAAAAAAGCATTTGTTGTCGTTGTTATTATCTTGATTCAAAGTAAAAACTAACAAATAAGATCAATTATCATATATTCCATTCTATTTATTAACCATTTCATAGGTCGCTCATTGTTTAGACAAGTTAAGGGCACCCTAAATTTTTACTATAAGAGGTAAACAGTGAGCCAAAGCGATATCGATATTCAGCTACAAGTTTGGAAGGACCTAGCAATTAGTAAGCAAATTCTGATGGGTGCAGCCACATCTGCATTGGGTCTAGAATCCGATTGCAGCACATCAGAGTTGAAGGAAGCGCTCAATCAAGCAATTCAAAGGTCAAAAGACGCCGATATCAGCATTCAAGCAACCCGCGAAAAAACCGATCAAGAGTTAGCAGATATGGCTCTTCAGGTTGCGGTCAGCAACAAAGCACGTGAAACTGCAGAAGCTCAAATTGCTGTTGCAGATAAAGCACGAGAAACTGCCGAACGACAAATGACCATCGGTAAGTCAGAAAATACTGATACAGTGAAAAAAGCTCGTGCTGACGTTGCTGATAAGCAAGCTCAATTAAAAGCAATCTCTAAGGCATTGGCTGACACGCCTGAAAATGTCGTCAAAAAATTGAAGGTTCTTAAAAAACAAAAATTAGATGAATCTAAAGCTAAAGCACAGGTTGAAGCCAAGTTACTGTCAATTCGTAAAGAAAAAACTAAAGCTGAATCAGAGTTAGAGTCTCAAAAAGAACTTGCTCTTCAAGGTGCAGGGCTCGTGGCTCAAATTCGAGAACTTCATGGTTTATGTGAAGAAGCGAATAAGAAAATCGAATCACTTAGCAAAGACGAAACAGACACTGTAAAAGTTACCGCATTGGATGAAGAACTTTTGGAAGGTCTAGAAAAAATCTTACCCGAAGTAGAAAAAGATACAAAAGATACAAAAGAACCTAAATCAAAAGCAAAAGTTAAGAAAAAAACTAAGAAGAAGTAACTTTTAGTTATTTTTTTTTAACCAATATGAAACATATTCTTCATATGGCAGCCTTAGCCCAAGTTTAAAGCCTTGGCTGCCTTATTGGTGTATTCAGTTTTGTTTTGGCTATCGATATTACTGCTAATCTGATGGCTTCAAAAAATTCAACCCCATTGTCCTATTCAATGCGCCGATCGTTTAATCTTTATCAAATCGCTCTCATTAACCTCAAAGGTTTCGCATTTAACTTTTCTCCTTTAAAGGCCAACTAGTTGCCTGTCGATACTCATCGTTAAAAACTGATTTTCCCTGCCTGTAGGTTTTGACTATGATCACAAGGCTGGCTTTTAACTTTGCCATGGATCATTTTCTCTGGCTCAGTTGTATATCTTCCTTAAATTTGCTTCAAATCAACAGAAACAGAGACTCCTAGAAGAGTGATTGGAAAAATACATATTAAACATTTAACTGCCAAGATAGAGCGGTGAATCATACTCTTGCCATACTGGGTATTTGTGCATAATCGTTTTAAATTCACTCGATTCGATTAATCTATTCAGCCATAGCCTAACTAAATTGTAGCCGCTTTGCGAAAACCAATGGGAATTAACACCAGCGAACTGACGAATAAAAGGGAAAATTGCAATATCAGCCAACCTAATTTGATCATCAACCAAATAGAGGTGCGAATTTAATCGTTTCTCCAGTAACTTTAAAAAGGTCTCGGCATTTTGCCGATGCTCAAGTTCACTTGATTCAGTATGCCTATCAGCATATTTGTACTTATCTAACAATGGCTTGAAGTCATTATCACTTTCTATAATAAGCAGATCGCTGACGTGACTATTTTCTAACCAATGATCTGGATCTGCTATAGATAATGCCCAACGCATGATATCTAGACTTTCGTCAATTACTTTGCCCTGCGATAGCTGCAAAACGGGCACCGTTGCTTTAGATGACAAGGTTAATAGCGCACGAGGCATATCGGAGAGCTTTACTTCACGAAGTTCAGGCTTAATACCGCAATGCAGTAAAGCCATTCTGGCCCGCATAGCAAATGGACAACGGCGAAATGAGTATAAAATTGGTTGAGCGTTCAATATTTCATCTTGGTTAATAATAGTAGGTTATTTGACAAAATCTAATTTTCAACCCAAACAATGTAAAGCTCCTAGTAAGAGATTTTCAATCTGCATTGATACATTAATCACTCTCCATTTAAACATTCTGTTGAGACTCACTTCAACCAAAATACTCACAAGGGCTAATTGATTTCAATATTGCCTTTGAAATACTGTTCTTTTACCAGTGCTATTTTATCTCGAGTCTTGGCTGCATCTTCAAACTCGAGGTTTTGAGCATGTTCGTACATCGTATTTTCAAGTTTCTTTAAGGCTTTATCCAACTGCTTGACGTTAAGACCGCTGTACTCTTTGGTTGCCTCAGCCACTTTATCTGAATGACTCTGACGTTGGTTAAAGTTACTACCGTAGCCGACATCCATAACGTCAGTAACGCGTTTAACGATACCCACGGGGGTGATATGATTATCACGATTAAAGGCTTCTTGCTTCTCTCGTCGTCTGTCAGTTTCATCCATTGCTCTTTGCATCGACCCTGTTATCTTATCTGCATACAGAATAGCTTTCCCGTTGATATTACGCGCTGCTCGTCCCATCGTCTGTATCAACGCTCTGTCGGATCGCAGAAAACCTTCTTTATCAGCATCCAAAATAGCAACCAGAGAGACCTCTGGAATATCAAGACCCTCGCGCAATAGGTTGATTCCCACCAGCACATCGAATTCACCGAGCCTCAAGTCACGAATAATTTCCATGCGCTCAACCGTGTCTATATCTGAATGAAGGTAACGAACACGAACGCCATGTTCAGACAGATAATCAGTCAAGTCTTCAGACATACGCTTAGTCAGTGTGGTAACTAGCACTCGTTCAGATATAACGGCGCGCTTATTGATCTCAGATAAAACATCATCAACCTGACTGGTGGCAGGTCGGATCTCAATAGGCGGATCAACCAAACCTGTTGGTCGAACCACTTGCTCAACAACCGCTCCACTCATTTTTGCTTCATGCGCTCCCGGGGTTGCCGAGACATAAATAGTTTGTGGGGCATGAAGCTCAAACTCTTCAAAACGCAAGGGACGGTTATCAAGTGCTGAAGGCAGTCGAAAACCATACTCGACCAAGGTTTCTTTTCGTGAACGATCGCCTTTATACATGCCACCTATCTGAGGAACAGACACATGACTTTCATCAATAAATAATAGGCAATCATCTGGCAGATAATCAAACAGCGTTGGTGGTGCTTCATTGGTCTGACGCCCCGATAGGTAGCGAGAATAGTTTTCAATGCCATTGCAATAGCCCAACTCACGCATCATTTCGGTGTCGTAGTTGACCCGCTGTTCAAGCCTTTGCGCTTCGACTAACTTGTTATTTTCATTAAGAACAACCAAACGCTCTTTTAACTCTTCTCGGATATGTTCGATGGAATTGAGTATGGTTTCACGCGGTGTAGCGTAATGGGTTTTAGGATAAATCGAAACTCGTTTGACTGTTTTTAAAACCTCCCCCGTGAGTGGGTCAAAGATACTAATTTTTTCAACTTCTGCATCAAACAGTTCAATGCGAATTGCATCACGATCAGAATCGGCAGGATGAACATCGATAACTTCACCACGCACTCGGTAAGTACCACGTTTTAACTCAATATCATTGCGTTTATATTGCAGTTCAGCCAGGCGACGCAAAATTTTACGCTGATCGATTTCATCACCAACTACAACATGCAATAACATTTTTAAATAAGCTTTAGGATCACCCAAACCATAAATGGCTGAAACTGAAGCAACAATAATGGTATCGCGCCGCTCAAATAAAGACTTAGTGGCAGATAATCGCATTTGCTCTATGTGCTCATTAACCGATGCATCTTTCTCTATAAAAGTATCGGACGCTGGCACATAGGCTTCAGGCTGGTAATAGTCATAATAAGACACGAAGTATTGCACCGAGTTATGAGGAAAAAACTCTTTCATTTCTCCGTACAACTGGGCGGCAAGCGTTTTATTATGCGCCATAATGATGGCTGGGCGCCCCAGTTGCTGAATAATGTTGGCAGCGGTAAAAGTCTTTCCAGAACCAGTAACCCCTAACAGTGTTTGGTGGGTCAGGCCGTCATTAATGCCCGTAATTAAATCAGCTATGGCTTTTGGCTGATCACCGGCGGGCGTGTAATCAGTAACAAGTTGAAAGGGTTTACTCATTGAATGGGGTGTCTATTTATTGCGCTAGAAAATGATTTGGCAGGTAGTAACCCAAAGGATTATATTCTACTAACACTAAGTGTATCTATTCAATCCAGTCTGTCTATAATTTTTAAGGAGGACTATGGCCATTCAAAAACTCAGTTTTCTACCAAAAGAAGTAACCGTTATAGCTGAACATATAGATTTAGAAGTCAATTCTCATTTTATTTGATACAGATTTAACCATGACTTGCACAAGCTCTAAATTAATCGCTAAAACAATGCAAAAACATGATATTCCGTTTGCCGTAACAATCCGAATACTTTAACATACGCATCCTCAATTCCCCGATAGCTCAGTTGGTAGAGCAATTGACTGTTAATCAATGGGTCCCTGGTTCGAGCCCGGGTCGGGGAGCCAAATAAAACGAAAGCCGCTAGCGAAACTACTCGAAGCGGCTTTTTTTTTGCTTCAAAATTGGTGTTAAATCAATGGATTATGTCCTCTGCTGAGGAACAACTCCTCTTTTTCGGGTCCATCGGCCCAGTCGGTCTCCTTCAGGAATCATTGACTTTATGGCTGCGCGTCTTTTGGCAATTGGTGACTGAATCTCGATGGGATCATAATCACGGAATACAACACTCTGTCCCTTCGTCAACATTGCTATGGAGCAACCCACAATCAGCAAGATGGAGACCTCACCTCTGCTATACGCCGAAAAAACTCAATGTAATCAGGGCGGGCGAGTTTTATGAAGGCATAAGTCTAGATTATGAGAATTTTCTCAGCCTGAGGAATTAACTTGTCAATACCCAAGTAAAGCCTCATGTTCAACATGAGACATTTATATCTGGGCACAGGAAGGCTAATAATATCAGGCGTTAGTAGAAAAACGTTGGCTGGTGAATGTGTCCCAAAAAACGACACGTATTGTTAGGCTGCAATACAGAATGAAATACCTTTTTTCAAAATACAATATTAATAATAAGCTTTTATTTCAACTTAGATTGTTAACACTATTAATTGCTGCTTATGTGTCCCCTATTGCCCACTGTAACGCTGTTAACCAAATATTCTGAACGCTTGGTACAAACGATATTGCAGCCATAGTCCTTTCGCTTTTTTATGCTTCTGAGCTCGGCCTCATACTTCGTTATGAACATATAACCTTCAATAGGCAAGTTAACGAGACCATCTTGTATGAGAAGGTCGATTTTAGCAAAACCGATACCCGAGCGTTCTGAGAGCTGCGATATGTTGAGTTGGAATGGTTTATTTCGCATATTTTACCTCAGCAGTCTTTCTATTCCTAAGTCACTCACATTCGCGCTAAGTCCTGTGCCTTAAATATTTCGCGATTAGGTTACTTACCAACCGCATGACAAGGCTTGATTGCAATCAGTAGGGCTTTTTATGCCCTGAGCATACGACCCCCCTTTTTTCGGATCAAATCAGGAATAATGAAGTGAGGTTATCAAACAATAGAAAACGTCTCATTGTCCTATTAAAACTTAATTACCACACGTCTAAATAAGCCAGAGATTGTTGTTGTTTGAAAGTATCCTCTGACGCACCAATAATTGTTATTTGGAATGGTTCTGGTTATTTTTTTTATCGGGCCCGCCCTTTACTTGACCACCTGTTTTCATCTTTTTCGTTACTGAAGAGATTTCGATTAAAGCTTTTTATTGACTACTTAAAATTGAATTCATTATTTGCACCATAATTACAGAGCGTCTGATTAAATCTGATTTCTATTCGCTAGCGTTATTTAGCTGCAATAGTTGCAATTTTAAGGCTAAAATTACCTGACTTTTTATCTGCCAGCAGAACACCAATCCTGCGAATGTCCCTTAGATTCAATTTGTATCCGGATAGCTGGCGACCTCGCCACGATTGACTCAGACTACTGAATGGTAAAAAGACCTCAGCCCACTGACCTTCTTTCGTTTTAAATTCACAGCTAAAGCTCACTGGACCACGTTGTAAAAAGGTGGCGTCGCTTTGCAAACGCAGTTGGTAGGTTCGACCATCACCCAGAACCGTTAATTGAATACCCAAGAAATCTGACAAATTGAAGTTAACATTATGCGAAATTGCGGAAAATCCACCATTATTATCTAAAGAGAGTTGCCCATTAAACAGCATTCCCTCTTGTACAATATCAGCGCTGCCCTCAGACAGACCGCCCATTACATCATCATTGTTCACACTCCATGGCACGTCTGGATTGTCACCTGTAAATTCAAAGAGTGTTTTCATTGGTTGTTGATCTTTTCCATGTAGAGTTGGTGACACAATTACAAAAGCAATGATGCCAATAAAAAACAACAAGGGTTTTACCAAAGCAGTGAAGCATGTGGGATATATATTCATAGCATTCAATAAATGATATGGCATTTTGTACAGCACGCCAGATGCTGAACTATCATCCGGTTTAATTACTAAGCGGTTGCTGGACAGAATTGACAATTTCTAATATCACATCTAATCGCTTTTGTGGTTGCCTCATTTCTAATAAGGCTTGCTTGTCCTCTGTGGGCATGCCAATCAAACCATTGACCAAAAAGCTAAATTCAACCGGTGACATATTTTGCCAATGGTCACTTTTTAACATTTTTTGGACTTCATCATTACCGTGACTGATAATCAATAAACGCTGCATGATCTTTTCATGACTTTGTTTTAATAATACCGCTAAGCCATCATCCTCCAATACTTCATCTTCATAGGGCTCACAATCCCATATGTTAAATGGCAGAGTTTGACGTTCAAGCTGTAACTGCAATCGAGTTTCAAAATTAACCAATATGGCCATCCGTCCATCAACCGTCTCTTCGAGTAATTCAACCATTCCAGCAGAGAAAACGGCGCAAGGCTTATAGGTAGAATGATTACTGTTAAGGGCTTCTGCTTGAGTTTGATCTCGCTTATTGGCATGCAACACTTTCTCTGTGTGACAAACGCCCATCATAACTTTGTTATCAATACAGTACTTCACCATTTTTCGATACCGAGGTTCAAAGACATGTAATGGTATGGGGAGGCCAGGAAAATTAACGGCGTTCGGTATGGGGAAAAGTGCAACTTCTATCATAGTTCAAAGGCTTAATTAAGTGAGTGAATGTATAAATCACAGGAATAGTTGATACAAATTAGCTAGCATCATCAAGCTTGATTGAGGTCTCTAACTGCAAGCCTACGTCGTTCATCTCTGATGCCCACAATACAATATGAAACGACACAGACCAGTACAATCCCACTGCCTAAAAGTGTCAATAGGCTGGGCTGTTCTCCAACCCCAATCCAAACCCATATTGGCCCAAGGATTGATTCGGTTAACGCAAATAAGGCAACTTCTGAAGCCAATATGTAACGTGTCGCAATAGTAAAACATAAAAAACCAATGCCAAACTGTACAAACCCCATTAAAAGGGCAATGATCAAATCATGGTTAGAAATAGTTAAATTATCAGCCACTATCCCAGCTATGCCACCCATGACCAGGCCGCCTAGACAGGTGGCAGGCAACATATCAACATGTCGACGACTTCTCACGATCATTAAAAAAGTAACAAACGAAGCAACCACCAGCAAAGCAACAACATTACCTAACCAACGCCCTTCGAGTAATCCATCTGCAAACATCAAACCTATGCCAATTAAAGATATCAACATAGCCACTATGCCAAATTTTGGGGTTCTTTCTTTTAGAATTATCCAACCGACAAACGCGGTGGCGAGTGGCGCAGATCCAATAATAAAAACAGCATTCGCAACAGTGGTTAGTAAAATAGCATAAACATAACAAATTGAACCTAAACCCAATACTACTGCAGCCCAAATACCCGGACGACCAATCGCACGAAAAGCATCAAAAACGCCTGTTCGATATTTTAATAAAAGAATAAAAAACAACATGGAGGAGAATGCAAGCCCGCGATAAAAAAGAATTTGCCAACCGCTCGCAGATTCGATATTACGAAGTAAAATACCGGATAAGCTCAAAAATACGCCACCAATAATGACTAAAGTTATGCCGAAAGTATATTGACGTTCCAAATTTTTATAGCGCTTAAAAAGAGGCTAGTTTTCCATATGGTTAATGAAAAAACAAGTTTATATACATACAGTAATCAACAACCAAATTAGATTTGCAAATAGGATCTATTATTTTTGTTTTATAACACGGTTAAAGTTATTGAGTGGTTTATAAATGTAACGGAAGTTGGGCCAAGTTTAATAAAATCACGCCAAATAATACTATTAACTTGGCTTTTACTGTAGGTAACTTTTCTTCGAAAAGACGCAACATTTTCTGAAACTTCTTTTTTGCTCGGTTTATTCGTCTCGTGGCTCTAAAATTTCAACGCACACCGCTTTTATAAGCTCTGGATCAATATCAGTAGCGTCTATGACTTGCAGCAAAGAATCGACTGCCTCAATGACGGTGACTCCACCTTCTTGACACATCCCTCTTAAAATAGGCCTAAATTCTTCTGTTTTTTTTGCCAATGCTTCGACACCAATTAGCTGGATAATACCCTGACGGGCCGTATACATTTCTTCTGGGATTATTATATTGGTCATAAAAAGTGAATCCAAAATTTAAATTAAAGATAGATACCGACATTTTGACTAGTGAATGATGCTTTACCTCTTTTAGTAACCATTATTAAAGTAGTGAACTCAAACAACATTTATAATAAATTCGGTTATAGGCTTCTCGACGTAAGTTACTGCTTACACTTTTACATCAATAGTCTTTGGCTATAAATCATCGGGGGGTGAATTGAACTGTTTCACCAAGGTCTAAAGTCATAAACTCACCTTCATCAAGTTCATATGCTTTAACCTGCTTGGCTAATTCTAATACTGGAGCCATGGGCGCCTCGGCAGTTAATGGAAAAGTACCCCAATGCATACCGAAGCTAACACTCGCATTAACATCCCGATGGATTTTTACCGCCTCCTCTGGATTGATATGAAAGTCAGCCATAAAAGAACGGGGTAAATAACCACCAATTGGAATAAAGGCGAAATCAACGCCACCCGTCATGTCGCCAATTTCTTTAAATTGCCTGTCGTTGTAACCGGTGTCTCCAGCAAACCAAAGGCTACGGCCACCCAGTTGTACATACCAACTAGCCCAGAGCGATTCATAGCGATCTGACAGGCCGCGAGCAGACCAATGTTGTGATGGCATGGCTTGAATTTTGAGATCAGGTTCTTCAGCCTTGTCCCACCAGTCCATTTCACGCACACGGTCAGGTGCAATACCATTATCCTTGAACCACTGCGCTAGTTTTAATGGCACAAAGTAAATAGGATCGTTTCCTAAATGGCGGATCGTTTCTATATCGAGGTGATCATAGTGATTATGACTGATAATCACATAATCAATCTTAGGTAGATTGGCATAATCAACCACGTGAGGGACATAACGTTTTGGACCTACAAAAGTGAAGGGTGAAGCGCGGTTGGAAAATACAGGATCCGTTAAAATCGTGACACCATCAAGTTGAATCAGAAAGGTAGAATGTCCTAACCAACTTACTTGCACCCCCTGTGACGGATTAAGGATGGTGTCCAAATTAAGTAATTGAAAAGGCACATGGTCACTTTCGCCTTCATGGTCAGCCCACTTAACATCGCTTAAATAGCGCATCTTCATATAACTGAAGAAAGTTTTATCAGGCGTTTCAATATACAAATTTTTGAACCCTTCATCTGTGTGATGAGCGGGACGATCTGGATCAATCAATAGCGGATTGGCGGCCGCACAGGAAAGTATTAATAACAGAAAAAAACTGCCTATCAAACCACGTAGGATGGTGAAAGGGATCTGGATCATAGAAGCTCCTGTAGAATGGATGGCAGATATCCGAATAGAATGTAATACGGTGCAGATGAATATTTGGTTCAAGAAAGTCTGAATAACTTTTTTTGATTACTGCAGGTGAATATTTCAAGCCAAAAAGTACTCAGTAATTAATATAATGATACACTTTTACTAAAACAATCTACTTCATGCTTGTTAAGTCTGCTGCTCTGGTAAGAAGCCACCAGCTTGCATATTCCACAAACGGGCATAATGGCCATCTATTTGTAATAGTGCCTTATGGTTACCATCTTCAATAACCTTCCCCTCATCAAACACGAGTATCCTATCCATGTGTGCAATGGTTGATAGCCGATGTGCCACTACGACGACGGTCCGTCCCTTCATCAAGTTATCGAGACCCTGTTGTATTTTTTTCTCCGTGACCGAGTCGAGCGCTGAGGTTGCTTCATCTAATATGAGTATTGGAGCATTTTTCAAAATGGCACGGGCAATGGCAATACGCTGTCGCTGACCACCAGATAATTTAACACCCCGCTCTCCTACTAGCGAGTCGTACTGTTTTTCAGTTTGCAAGATAAAGTCGTGTGCATGGGCTTTTTTAGCGGCTTCAATTACTTCTTCGTCACTGGCCTCCAGCCGGCCATATCGAATATTTTCCATCAAAGAACGATGAAATAATTGCGGATCCTGTGGAATCATCGAAATACTTTCACGTAGACTATCTTGTGTCACCTCGAGAATATTTTGGCCATCAATTAGTATCCTACCACTTTGGGGTTCAAACAGACGCAGCATTAAATTAACAAAAGTTGATTTGCCTGAACCCGAAAAACCAACCAGACCAACTTGCTGCTTAGACGGTATAGTGACATCGAGTTGTTCAAATACCTTTAAACCTTCTTGATAAATAAACGTGACATTACTAAACGTTATTTGACCCTTAACAACCCTTAGATCGACGGCTTCTTCACTGTCAACAATATCGTGTGATTGAACAAATACCCCAACACCATCACTGATATTACCCAAATATTCAAAAAATTCGAGGAAACTTCGACTCAATCCGCGTGCCGCTTCGATTAGCATGATGGCGAGACCCGCCACCATAGAAAACTCGCCCACAGTCAAATTGCCCTCAGACCAAATCTTCAGGGCATAACCCACCATGCCAACCATTAAAACCATGGCGGCGGTATATTGAAACCAGCGTAGTTTTTCCATATACCAGAAGGTACGCTTGGCTTGGCTGACCTCCTCATTTAAATAATCGGTGAGGTAGGCCTCTTCATACTTTCGTCGTGCAAACATTTTTGCGTTCATCACATTGGTCACAGAGTCGACTATTTTGCCAGTGACAAGAGACCGAGCTGCTGCAAAATCCTGTGCATAGCTTCTACACTTTTTTGCAAGCAAAAAAGATACATAGATGTAGACAGCAAGCCAAAGACTTAATACGAGGGCCAAATCACTACTGGCAGTAAATAATAGAATTAAAGCAACCACCGATTTAATAATCAACGGGTAAAAATCAAAAGTGATGGTCCACAATGCATGCATACAACTTGTGGCAACTTCTGCAATTCGACTGGCTAGGGAGCCAGCAAAGTGTGACACAAAATAGCGATGAGAGTGATGCTGTAGATAACTGAACAAGGATTTTCTTATTTCGGTGCGCAAAAAAGGCCCTGTCATGACCAAAGCTGCACCACTCGCACGACTAAACAAAACAATTCCTAGGTTAAGTACTGCAAATAAAATTAACGCGTCTTTTGATGCATCGAATATATCAGCGCCCGTGGTATTAGCCAAAATTACCGCATCAATGATTTCCTTTATCGCATAAGGCAACATTATGGTACAGGCTGCTTGCGCAGCTTCACATGCAAATATAACCATCAATGTATTACGTGACTTTAAATAAAAGTACAATGCAAAACGTAAAGCGGAGCGCGAAAGTGGGGGCGCTTCTTTTGCTATGATCAGTTTATTTTCCATCGCCTTAGCTTAACCCTAATGACTTACTATCCATAATGAAAGGGGACTTTTAATATTTGAAAAAGTCACAAATTATCTCCCTAACATCATGTATCTTATATTTGGCAAATAATACGTGCCAAGGTTCAAGGGTATTAAAATAATTCTATCAACTGCCACTAAAACTCAGTAACTATCGACCCCAATACTTAATTAATGAATGTATAGTTTAAATTTTATAAGAGTGATTAAACTTGACCAAAACATTGATGAAAGACTTTTAAGAGACCAACTATAAAGAGTACCGTTGATTTTTAACAAGTCACATCCAGAATGACGTGTAGCTAAAATATTTAATCACAATTAATAGTCCATTCATTATCACCCTCGACATCTTCAATCTCGATCATCGGAAGTCTACGATTACTATAAGTAAAGTGATTTTTACCTTTCCATTCAAGGCCTGTCTCATGGGTAGTGCGGGCATAATAATACCAAAGGGGACTAGAAGAAGTCAGGGGCTTACCACTTTCATCTTCAAGGGAAAACAATTCATTCGAGCTAACACCCTCCCACTCGTCAAAATACCAGATATTGTCAAGTCCTTTATAGCGGATCACAAGAGTTATCGGATGCTTACATTTATTCTCAAACACAAAACCAAAGCTCATATTAGAGTTATCAATAGTTCTGATAGGAGACAAATTTTGAGTGATTTTGTCGTTAAAACTTAACCAGACAGCGTATCCAAGCCCAACCAAAACTAAAACTATCACCAAAAGCTTCCAGCTAAATAATCTATTGCTTGAAATATAATGAGGCATTCCAAGATGAATATTTTCCTGTTTTTGGACTAGTTCGGACTCAGAGTGACTGATTAGCTCTCGATCATTTTTTTTTCGATGATCGTCAATCAATAAATTATAATCCGTTCTTTTTAAAGGGTCTGAAAGAACTACATATGCCTCGCTGGCAAATTGCATGACAATTTTAGCGCGCTGTTGATTACCGATAAATTTATTAGGATGGAACTTCAAAAAATAATATTTGAAAGCAGCACGAATGTCTTCGACGCTCGCATCTTCTTCAACTTTTAGATTATTATAGTGTGTTCGGAATTTAGACATAAATTAAATAGCAACGTCCTTGATTGACAATAAAATGCATTCTTTTTTTCAAAAAACCTTAACCCGTAAATTAATACGAAGGCAGAGAAAATTTGACTTTTAGGCCTGACAGTAAAATGATTTTTGACTTCCAATCAAGACTTTAATAAAAGTAGCCAAAACTTAATTCTAGAAAACTAATTAAAATCAAGTTCGGGCTACTACTCTTAATTATTATTTCGATAATTCTTTTAATAGCTCATCTGTGACGTTTACGGCTTCGTCTGCATAAGCAACCCCTTCGGTAAAGATAAAGTCATATCCATTTTCTTTGCCAAATTTTAGGATAACAGCAGAAATAGATTTCTGAATTTCTTGGAGTAATACGCCACGACGTGACTGCACATCTTCTTGCAATGATTTTTGATCAAACTGAAATTGGCGTTTGCTTTGAATGATAACATCTTCCGATTTTTTCTTATTCTCGGCACTCATAATAGCGCTATCTGTTTGGTATTTACTTTCAAGCTCTTGTATTTTCTGAGCCATAGCTCTTAAGCTTGTTTCTCTCTGAAGGAATTCTTCCTTAAGCAATTTTGAGGCTGCTTGAGATTGTGGCGATTTTTCAATAATGATGGCAGGATTAATAAATGCCAACTTACCGGCAGCACTCGCACCAAATGTCACACTGCTTAAAATTAAGGCGATTAGGATTTTTTGCTTAACTGTCATGTATCTTCCCTCTTTACTTGTGGGCCAATTATGGCATCTTGTTTTATCAAACGTTATTGAGTTTTCAAGACCTTAAGGGTCCTTGAATAGCCTCTACTTTTACTACTGAATAAGGACTGGTCACTTGATTGAGATCCTTTTTCTTTTACTGTGAGGTTTAATCTTAAAGCTTTTCCACTTTAGGGATAAAACCAATTGCCTGAATAACATCTCTGTTAGGATCAAAAATTCCCACTGGGTATTTGACTTTATCAGCTAACCTGCTATTACTAAATTGTAATTTACCAGACCTATCAGTTCAATTATATACCTGATTATTCCATTAGTTGATGCTGAATTTTAGTCAAACCTTTAAACTCGTTAATATCTGATAAATTCACCTCAAACATCTAAAAAGGTTGGGTGCCTGGGAACTTTATAGCTGAAAAGTTCATTTATGTTTTGTCATCAAGATCATTTAAGAAAGTGAATGGTAATCGAATTTCTGTAAATAATAATTTAAACAGTCATCTCTTATCAAACTCTTGTTTGAATACTCACTATTGAACTTAGCATAGCTGATTAAATAGTTATTTCTTTTAACCCATTCATATAGGGCAGTAACACATCGGGAACTTTTATACTGCCATCAGCTTGCTGGTAATTTTCCATCACCGCAACCAGCGTTCTGCCGACTGCAAGGCCAGACCCATTTAAGGTATGAACCAATTCTGGCTTGCCTGTTTCTGGGTTACGCCAACGAGCTTTCATACGCCTCGCTTGAAAATCAAGCATATTACTACAAGATGAAATCTCTCGATAAGTATCTTGCCCTGGCAACCAAACTTCTAAATCGTAGGTTTTGCTGGCTGAAAAACCCAAGTCACCCCCACATAAAATGACTTTTCGATAAGTTAGTTTAAGTAACTTTAAAATAGCTTCAGCATGACCCGTTAACTCTTCTAGTGCTTGCGAAGAATCTTCAGGTTTAACAATTTGCACCATTTCTACTTTATCAAATTGATGTTGCCGAATCATGCCTCGGGTGTCTCTGCCATACGATCCAGCCTCTGAACGAAAACAAGGTGTATGTGCTACGTATTTAAGGGGCAAATCGTTTGCATTTAAAATAGTATCACTTACCAAATTAGTAACGGGGACTTCAGCAGTCGGAATCAAATAAAGGTTGTGACTGGCTGATTTCACATTAAACAAATCTTCCTTAAATTTGGGTAACTGGCCTGTCCCAATCAGCGTCGCCTCGTTTACCAAATAAGGCACGTAGGCCTCAGTATAACCATGCTGCAGGCTATGCTGATTGACCATCAGTTGAATCAGTGCCCGATGCATTGTAGCCAAACTACCGGTCATTGTAGCAAAACGAGCACCCGATAATTTTGCGGCACGCTCAAAATCAAGGCCTTTAAGGTGGTTACCCAGATCAATATGATCTTTCGGTTCAAAATCAAAAACAGGTTTTGTGCCCCAAACCAAAACTTCTTCGTTATCCTCTTCCGTCACCCCGGCTGGAACAGAGTCATCGGCAATGTTTGGCATATCCAGTAATAATGCTTCTAACTGCGTTTGAAGTAAATCCAAATCAGATTCAGCCTGTTTGAGCTGTAAGCCTAATTCTTCTACTGCGACCAGTAAGGGTGTAATGTCTTCTCCCTGAGATTTTACCTTACCGATTGCTTTTGACTGAGTATTTCTATCACTTTGCAGAGCTTGCGTACTCATTTGCAGTGACTTACGTTTGTCTTCTAGCTGATTAAATAACTCAGTATTAAATTCGTACTTTTTTATCCGGAGCTTTTTAACAACGCTATCAAGGTCACTCCGTAACAATTTTGGATCTAACATTTAGTTTCTCTCATACCCATGTCTTTCAATAAAATTTTTTTGTTAAATAGAATATCAGTAATATAGTTTAAAAATATTGTTTAGCGGCCAATATACCAGCCCATACGCCCAGCACACTTAAGACAACACTGGCAAGGCCATAAACTACTGCCTTTAAGATTGCGCCATTGTCAATTAAGTAGACGGTATCAAGCGCAAAAGTTGAAAACGTCGTAAATGCACCTAGAAAACCAACAATCAAGCCAAGTCGTACTTCATTACTGACGTTCAAGCGATCAGCTAAAATAATAGTCAAAAATCCAATCACAATAGAACCGACAACATTTACCGTTAACGTACCGTAAGGAAACCCATCGCCAAACCAGCGAGTAGTCGACATTGAAACCCAATAACGGCAAACTGCTCCTAAAGAACCTCCAAAAGCTATTGCAATATAGATAGACATTTTAGCTTTGCGCAAAAATAGGATATTGTACGCATCGAAACGAAAGATGCACCCAGCTTGCCTATTTTATTAGAGCAATTTTAAATTCAGCTATCACTCTCCTCCTTTTCAGGAAATTAATCACTTTGCAGTCAAACCAAGCGCTTCCGACCAGGCAACAGCTAAGCCAACAGATAAAAAAAATGGGCTTCGATCTTGGATTCCAACAGGTAGGCATCACCGATACCCAGTTGGATTCAGAGCACAAACACTATAACGAATGGATTGAACGTAATTTTCATGGTGAGATGAGTTACATGGAACGCAACATCACTAAACGTTTTCACCCTAATCAACTTGTACCCGATACTTTATCTGTAATCTGTGTGCGGCTTGATTATTATAAAAATGAAGGCAGTTGGCCTATCGATTTACTCAACCAAAGTGATCTTGCTTATGTCTCGCGTTATGCTCTAGGCCGTGATTATCACAAACTAATACGAAAACGCCTGCAAACATTTGCCGATCAAATATCAAGTATTGTTGGCGACTTAGGCTATCGCGTTTTTACCGATAGTGCACCAGTGCTCGAAAAGGCGCTGGCCTCTAAGGCGGGTATTGGATGGCAGGGAAAACATTCAAACATTCTTAATAAAAGTAATGGTTCATGGTTTTTTCTGGGAGAAATATTCACTAACCTGTCGCTTGAATATGATTCTGCAGTTGGGAATCATTGTGGAAACTGCACTAGTTGTATCGATGTTTGCCCCACCAAAGCGATTGTTGCCCCTTATGTCGTCGATGCTAGACGTTGTATTTCATACTTGACCATTGAACATAAGTCAGCCATTCCAATTGAGTTTAGAGAGGCCATTGGCAACCGTATTTATGGCTGTGATGACTGCCAGTTATTTTGTCCTTGGAATCGTTTTGCAAAGCTATCGGAGGAAGCTGATTTTAATCCGCGCCATGGCTTAGATAACACATCGCTGCTTGATTGCTTTAGCTGGACCCAAGATGAGTTCGATACTAAGACAATGGGTTCTGCGATTCGTCGCATTGGCTACCAAAGTTGGATACGAAACATTGCTATTGCGCTTGGAAACGCCGACCATAACCCACATATCATCGATGCCCTGAAGTTAGCTTATGTAAAGCACAATGATTTCATACAGGAACACATTGATTGGGCCATCAATCAGCAACAGAATAAAGCAACAGGGTAAGCAGCAATGAACGATTGGCAAAATTTTATACAGACTCAACCGAACGCACTTTTTATGCGTAACTTTATCGCTGATGCAGATCAATTAGGTCTGATCTTAGTCACTGGCGACGACGCACAGAGTTTTTTACAAAATCAATTAAGCAACGATATCAGCCATATCGACAAAACTAAGTCTCAATTCAGCTCTTACTCAACCGCTAAAGGACGAATGCTCGGAATTTTTAGAATTATACAAATTGATAACGGTTATATTCTAATCACCACTAAAAGCTTGGTGCCGAATTTGATAAGCAGACTTCAAATGTACGTATTATCATCGAAAGTGTCGTTAGCTGATGCATCTGGCCACTTTGCTCGGTTTGTGGTGCAGACCGATCTGTTAGACACATCACCAGCTTCGTCAATCACCAATAAACGATTACCCGACACCACAAATGCTGTTCTACAAAATGATAGCGTGATTTCACTTCAACTTAATCAGCTAGATAGCCAAAATCGGTACTTGTTTCTTTGCCTTTCTTTCGATGAAGCAAAGTCACTTTGGTATCAGTTTTCTGAAAACTTAAATGTGGCTAATTTTGAATCATGGCGACTGTCAGACATCAGGGCTGGCATACCCAGTATTTATCCTCAGACTGTTGAAAAATTTGTGTTGCAAATGTCGAATTTAGATTTGCTTGATGGCGTTAGCTTTAAAAAAGGTTGCTATCCTGGTCAGGAAATCATTGCTCGAATGCATTATTTAGGCAAACTTAAAAAGCGCTTATTTCTGGCGACGTTAGAAACAAGCCTATGCCCATTGCCTGGTGAAGAGATTTGCATGAGTGACGCTGCGTCAGCCGATGGCAGTGGTATGGTGGTAGACGCCATCATTGACGATAACGGCCTTTGTCATTGCCTGTATGTCGCACAAATCAAAAAAGTAAGCGAAAAAACACTTTGCCTACTTAACCAACCAAACATCAACCTAAAAAGTGCTGATTTGCCTTATTCGTTACCTGTATAAGGGTTTGAATTATTCATCTTAATTGAACCGCGTTTAAGCAAAGTTTACTGGGAGAGAGGCCCTTAACCTCTAAAAGCTTTTATTTGCCTGAGCATAGGCTCAGCTTGATTGTAATTAATGTGAATCAGCTCAGAACGACCATTACACTCCATCATTAAGCTTGGAAAGCCATTCACTCCAAGTGATCTTACTAGGTTTATTTCATCCAACAATGTTTGCTGCGTTTGAATGGTTGCAAGATCATCAGAAAAGATTTTTTGATCAAGACCCATTTCAACGGCTAATTCTATCAACGTACTGCCATCTGACGGATTGCGGGCTTCTTGATAATAAGCTTGATGAATTTTGTGAGTCATTAATTCATCAAAAGCATCACCTTGCTGTCTAGCGGCAATAACTGCACGACAAGCGGGATAAGTCGCTCTTCGAGGTGCGCAGTTGTCCCAAAAATCGTAATTAAACAGCACACCCGGTATTGCCTGCTCTATTCGTTGCCAGTTTTGCCTGACCATATGGCGAGTTGCCGCAGACATTGGTTCATCGCTATCGGTTGCTAAACCACCGAGTAATCGTTTGACCTTCACACCAGTAGGCAAGCTATCCATCAGACTTTTAAACGTTTTAGAAAAACCAAAACACCAGCTGCACATTGGATCGTGTACGTAAATTAGGGAAGCATTTGTCACGGCTAGAAGTCTCCTTTAGGTCCTATTGATAGCTTTTCATTAACTCTTTAACGATTGAATCACAAGACTTAATCGTATTGATACTCGCGACACTTTTGCCGGCTTGCCAGTAATCTTTTTTACCCGATTCATCCAACGCGGATTTTTTGAGTTGCCATATCGACTTTAAAGCAAAAAAAGTGCGCACCCAATGCTTTGTCTTTTTACTCGATAACATCCACTTTGCAAACCAGCCTAATTTTAAACCGCCACGCTTAATATAATGGGTATTGATAACCGACACTGGGATCCCCGTTATACGTTCGGAAAGGACGATATCTGATGCTTGTGCTCTTATAATTGATTGCTTATAGACATCCGTGGCAAGACATTCATTGCTCGCTATAAATCGCGTACCTAACTGGCAGCCGACATATCCTATGTTCAGTGACTGCTCAAAGGATTGAGAATCACCAACACCACCGGCACAAACTAATGGCACATTTAAACCACTCAGCTCATCGAATAATAGCTGTGCATTTTTTGCACCTGCATGACCACCAGCTCGATTATTAACACAAATTAAACCATCGACACCATTAGCCAGTCCTATTTCAGCCCATTTCAATTCAGTCACGTCGTGGTATACAAGACCACCAACTGAATGGACTTGCTGTGCTATCCAATCAGGTTTGCCAAGCGAAGTTACAAAAAATCGTATGCCCTCATCCAGTGCAACATCGACCCATTGTTCCATCCTTTGTTGATATTTTTTTGAAGACTTCTCAATGAGTACATTCATGCCAATGGGCTTATCGGTAAGCTGTCGCATGAACTGAATGCCTTGGCGAAATTCGTGTCCATGGACATAAGTCAGTGATATGGGCTGCATAACACCGATGCCGCCTGCCTCAGACACGGCTGCCACTAGTTCAGGGTTGCTACAGGGATACATTGGTCCACCAATGATTGGATAACGAATACCAAGTTGCTCGGTGAATACCTGACTTGCCAATGACAAAGCTCTATTGGTCATGTCAAATTAGTCCTTTTGAGGTCAGAAAAATTTAAAATTTAAAAACCAAAACGGATTAACTGCCACCAAAAACATCGACACCTTTAGGTGGCGTAAATTGGAAAACCTTTGGATTGTGTATAACATTTTGACGTAAATTTTCAAATACAATTTGAGTGCTTTGACCAAAACCATCGCGTAATTCCATGGCTTTGACGATTTTATTCTCTAAACCAATATAAATTCGAGAGTATTCCAATTCAGTTGCCTTAGGCTCAAGTTCAACCCAATAAAGAAACTTACGTTGCCCGACCTCATTCACTGTAAAATCTGAATTAATTTCGTTTTGTTTCATCAACACCATAATAGGTGCAGAGGTCAAACCAGTCGACATGGGTTTCACCGTCACCTGGTCAAGGTCAACATCATAAACCCAAAGTTCAGAACCATCTGCAATAATTTGTTGTTCATAGGGTGCCGTGTAAATCCACGAAAATTTACCCGGACGAGAAATAGCGACCGTACCACTACTCTGCTGTAAAACCTGCTTATCTTCGCTTAGCACGGTTTGTTTAAAATTTGCCGTGGCGTTGTCAAGACTTTTAAGCGCTGTTTTAAGTCGTTGCTCTGCTGTTTCGGCATAAGCTACATTTAAAAAACAACTGACTAAACTAATTACAATCAACAAATACTTCATAGGTCATCCATTTTTGGCGGAGGTGGTGCGAGCACTTCTCGACTACCGTTTGATTGGACTTGCGAAACTACCCCAGAGTTCTCCATTTCTTCAATCATTCTAGCCGCCCGGTTATAACCAATTTTGAGGCGTCGTTGAACATAGGAAATGGATGCCTTACGGGTTTCTGTCACTATGGATACCGCTTCATCATAAAGAGAATCAAGATCTTCTCCACTTGAACCAGCGGGTGCTTCACCCGGCAATAGGGTGGTCGGTGATTCTTCCAACACATTTTCAATATAATTGGGACCGCCCGATTGTCTAATTTCGTTAATCACTGCATGCACTTCATGGTCATCAACGAAAGCGCCATGAATTCGTTCAGGCATACTGGTACCTGGTGGTAAGAACAACATATCGCCATGACCTAATAACGATTCAGCGCCCATTTGATCCAGTATGGTTCGAGAATCAATTTTAGATGACACTTGGAACGCGATTCGAGTGGGAATATTAGATTTGATCAAACCGGTGATTACATCCACTGAAGGACGTTGTGTCGCCAACAGCAAATGAATTCCACAGGCTCGCGCTTTTTGTGCCAGACGAGCGATTAGCTCTTCTACCTTTTTGCCAACTACCATCATCATATCGGCGAATTCATCAACCACAACAACAATATAAGGTAATGTTTCCAAGTCATCTGGAACCAAGTCAGGGAACAGTAATAGTCTTGACTTATCAAACAATGGATCTTTAATTGGCGTTCCTGCTTCGATCGCGTCACTTACCTTCCGGTTGTAACCGGTAATATTACGGACACCTAAAGAAGCCATCAGCTTGTATCGGCGCTCCATTTCGGCAACACACCAACGCAGCGCATTGGCAGCTTCCTTCATGTCTGTCACCACGGGCGCAATTAAATGGGGAATACCCTCATAAGCATTCAGTTCTAACATTTTTGGATCAATCAATATCATCCGAACTTCCTGAGGTGTCGCCTTGTAGAGCATACTCAATAACATGGCATTGATACCCACTGATTTACCAGAACCCGTCGTACCTGCGACCAACAAGTGAGGCATTTTGGCAAGATCAGCCACCACAGCCTTACCACTAATATCTTTACCCAGTGCCAGCGTGAGGGGTGAAGTTGATTCGTCAAAGGTCTTTGAGCGCAGGATTTCACTTAAAACGACTAACTCACGATTTTCATTCGGTATTTCAAGCCCCATGACCGATTTACCTGGAATCACTTCTACTACCCGAACACCCATAACAGATAGTGATCGCGCTAAATCCTTCGCCAAGTTACTAATTTGGCTTACCTTGACACCTGGAGCAGGAAGAATCTCGAACCGAGTAATAACAGGACCTGGATGCACTGATTCAACTTGAACTTCGATACCAAAGTCTTTTAGTTTTATTTCCAACTGATGCGACATAGCTTCTAATGCCGCTGCGCTATAGCCCGCTTTTTGGGGTTTTGCGTCATCTAACAAAGCTAGTGAAGGAATACCGCTGAGATTCGTATTCGAGGTGTGGAACAGTGGGATTTGCTTTTCTTTTTCGACGCGGATGCTCTGTTCGAGCGACTGAACTACCGGTTCAATTTTAACAGGACGACGTTTCTCTTGTTTTTCAATTTCAGCACTAAAGCTTTCTTGGCGGTCGATACGAACTCTCTTGCCTTCCATATTGTCTTTTGTCAGGTAATATCGATCGACAAGCTTTTCAATTAAAATGAGTGTGTATTTTCCAATGTTATCAATCAGTGCTAGCCATGAAATGCCGGTAAACAACGTTAGTCCAGCAAGAAACAAGGCCATATGCAAGACCGTAGCCCCCAGAAAACCCAAGCCATGGGAAAAATAATTGCCCGTGACTTGTCCCAATATACCACCCGCTGCTAGCGGCATAACACTCGAATCTACCGCAAAGTGGAGACCAAACAGCGCGCAACCAGATATCAGTGTTAAAATAAAACCACTCCATCGAATCATTAGCATTTGATTTCGGTCTTCAGCACTGAGGTTTCTAGTTCTCACTAGGATGATGCCGTTATAGATCATCATAGTCGGCAATAACAGTGAGAAAAATCCAAACAGGTAAAATAATAAGTCGGCAATCCAGGCACCGGCAATACCACCAAAGTTTAGAATTTGGCTACTTGTCCCACTATGCGACCACGACGCATCTTGAGCGTCATAACTTATTAGTGCGACTAATACATAACCCGCAATTGCAAACGATAACAACATGCCCACTTCGCGTAAGCGTTGACTGATCTGTTCTGCAAACATGCGCTTTTTTTCAGGACTACTCGCCGAACGTTTAATTTTTGCCTGTGCCACTATTTTTTTGTAAACCACTATTATATTGAAAAAAATAAGGATATTTTACATGATCATATTGAACCATAACTAGATAACTTTCAGTTTTGTCCAAGAACTTTAAAATTATGTCCCCATATTAACGTCATATTACAATAATTAGATGGATTTACTTCGAGTCTGACTTTATATTTTAATTCACTTATTTACATTATTACACTAGCCATTATTATGAGCGAAAATTGTTGATCAAGCCCGTTGATCCAATACATTGATTTCAGACCATTACTCGAGAGCACTATGTCCGACACGAAGCACAGACGCGTTATTATTCTTGGATCAGGCCCTGCCGGTTATTCAGCGGCTGTTTATGCCGCTCGCGCTAATTTAAAGCCAATGGTAATTACTGGTTTAGAAGCTGGTGGACAATTAATGACAACAACCGACGTGGATAATTGGCCTGGTGATGTCGAGGGCTTAACGGGTCCCGTATTAATGCAGCGAATGCAGCAACATGCTGAGCGTTTCGATACCGAAGTTGTCTTTGATCATATTCATACCGTGCACTTAAACGAAAACCCAAAACGTCTGGTCGGCGATAGTGGTGAATATACCGCAGACGCATTAATTATTACAACTGGCGCTAGCGCTATGTACCTTGGCGAACCGTCCGAAGAGAAGTTCCAAGGTAAAGGTGTGTCAGCTTGTGCAACTTGTGATGGCTTCTTTTTCAAAAATCAAAATGTCGCTGTTATTGGTGGTGGAAACACCGCAGTCGAAGAAGCCTTGTACTTGTCGAATATCGCCGCCCACGTTACGCTGGTTCATCGGCGAGATAGTTTACGTTCGGAAAAAATACTGCAAGATCAACTGTTCGAAAAAGCTAAAAATGGCAATGTCACCATCGAATGGTTTAATCAGTTTGAAGAGGCTTTAGGAGATGACTCAGGTGTTACTGGCTTGAGAATTCGTAATGTTCAGGATAACAGTACTAAAGACCTCGACCTTACTGGCATATTTATTGCCATAGGTCATAAGCCAAACACCGATATATTTGCAGGCCAATTAAAGATGACTAACGGTTACATTACCGTCAATAGCGGTTTGCATGGCAATGCGACTGCCACCAGTGTTGAAGGTGTTTTTGCCGCAGGTGATGTAATGGATCATGTTTATCGTCAGGCAATTACGTCATCAGGTAGCGGTTGTATGGCAGCCCTTGATGCCGAAAAATATCTAGACGCATTGGCATAAACGGTTGTCACTCCAATTACCCGAAAACGGCCAAGACACTCGCCCCAACAATAACTGGCGCGTCAGCATCTGTCATAGCCTCGCCGAGATTGATGAGTCAGCCTGGAATAAACTTGGCAATAACAGCTATCCTTTTACCCGGCACGCTTTCCTTTATGGATTAGAGAAACATGGTTGTCTGGAACCGTTTGGTTGGCAATCGGCCCATTGCGTCGTTCACGATGGCGATGATCTCATTGCCGCTCTGCCCTGTTACATAAAGACAAACTCTTACGGTGAACTCGTATTTGATCATGCTTGGGCTCAGGCTTACCAACGCAGCGGAATGGACTATTATCCCAAGCTAGTCACGGCAATCCCCTACACACCCGCTACTGGAGACCGCTTTTTAATTAATGCCGAAAAAGTATCGGATGGCGAAGATCAGCTAAAGCTTCGGTTGTATTGCTGCCAAGCTGCCATTCAATTTTGTGAGACCCATCACTTCAGCTCTTGGCACATTTTATTTAGCCAAAAAGTAATCCTCGATTCGCTCAAACAACACAACATTTTGCTACGCTGTGATATTCAATTTCATTGGCAAAATAATCACTATGCTAATTTTGATGACTTTTTAGCTACATTGAGTTCGAGGAAACGGAAAAATATTCGAAAGGAACGTCAGGCCACCTCACAGCATGGTTTTGAACTAGCAATGCAATCAGGTGAAGAATTAACTGAGCAAGAGTGGGGTAAAGTGTATGAACTCTATGCCAGTATTTATAATAGAAAACACGGCACGCCAACATTAACGCCCGAGTTTTTTCAACACCTGGGTCAAACTTTAGCACCACAGGTATTAGTGGGCTCTGCTCGCAATGAAGGTAAGATTGTCGCAGCCTCATTGTTTTATCGGAGTGATACACACTTATATGGCCGGGTCTGGGGGTGTGAACAATTTGCCAATAACCTGCACTTTGAATGTTGCTACTACCAAGGCATTGACTATTGCATTGAACACGGACTCACTCATTTTGATCCGGGCGCACAGGGAGAGCACAAACTCAGTCGGGGTTTTTTGCCAACCAAAACTTGGTCGGGCCACTGGATATCGCATGACGAGTTCCGTGACGCCATCGCGAATTTCTTAAAGCAAGAAAATCAACATATAAACAATTATCAAACCGAATTAATGCAACACTCGCCTTACCGCAATGATCCCCTGGCTGGACCCTAAACAACCCCCTTGCTTCCCTGACACCTCATTCGCTTTAGATGAGCCAAATGGGGTACTCGCAGCCGGTGGTGCGCTCAGTGTTGACTGGTTATTAGCCGCCTATCGACAGGGAATATTTCCTTGGTTCAGTGACGACGAACCCATACTTTGGTGGACGCCTGCACCTCGAACGATACTGTTACCGAGCAATTTTCACCTCAGTAAAAGTCTACGTAAGCTGATTCGAAAACAGCCCTATCGAATCACTCAAAATCTCGCTTTTCAATCCGTCATACACCATTGTGCCGAGACACGTAAAGATCAAGCAGGCACTTGGATTGTAGACCCAATGATCAATGCTTATATCACCATGCATCAAGCAGGCCATGCTCATTCAGTTGAGTGCTGGGACGCGGAAGATCAACTCGTTGGTGGCTTGTACGGTATTTCACTGGGGAGCGTCTTTTTTGGTGAATCTATGTTTAGTCGGGCCAATAATGCTTCGAAATTGTGCCTGCATCATTTAATTCAATCAGGCAACTATCAACTGATTGACTGCCAGATGGCGACTGCACATTTGATGTCACTTGGTGCGATCGAGGTTGACAGAGATCAATTCGAATCGATGCTAAACAAATTCGTATAATTAGTACTTACTTCGTCTAGTTAAACTCCAGCTTTAGTAACCTAGCGAGTTATGCAGGGATCTAATATTGACCGCTTTCGGGTCAGCCACACATACCTCACGGCACATGCCACAGCCCGTACACAGCAGTAAATTGATGATTGGTAATGTCATATCCCAAGTCAATGCGCTGGGCACCGGACAAGAATCGACACAGACATCACATTCACGTCCGTTATAGGGCAAACAGACTTTGCTATTGATTTCAGCACGAGCCATCATGGGGAGTTCAGGCTCTATTTCGCTTTGATCGATATCGGGCACTGGCTTTGGCAGAACCAGCGCCAAGTCGTTACAGGCATTCACGCATGGCCAGTCCTTACACTGATGGCAACCTTTTTTCAGTAAATCGAGTGCAGGAGTGCCAGAGACAGCCTTACCCAAGCGATCCGACAGTTTGAATATAACTTGGTGTGGGCAAGCCTCAACACAGCGGTCACATCGAGTACAAGCCATCAAAAATTCAGCTTCATCCAGTGCGTAAGGTGGACGAATCCAGTTAGCAGCACGCCTATTGACTTTTTTCTCAATGGACTGGGTAGATTTTTCGGCCGACTTATTAGCCATATTTTTAAAAAAACCTCGCCTATTCATGACAACCGTCCGGTAGAGAAATACATTAACAAGGTTTCTAGATGCAGTGAAAAAAAGCTGGTCTATCTGATAGTTTCAATTGGAGTGCGGTAATTGATACGTTTCGATGCTAATCGATTTTAGCTTTAAACCGACCATTGTCAATACGCCCTGGTAGCGTTGCTCACCTGTTGAACTAAATTCAAATTGATACCGTCGTCTAACGGATAGCGCACCGTCAGGATTTTTTTCTAACCACAGCCCTTTTATTACCATGCTTTGATCAAGCAATTGAAGTTCAAACTGATCACAATGCTGACTTGCAAAACGCATGGCCAGAGCTTTGAAGTCACCACTATGCCACCAATAAAAAAAAAGCAAACACAGGGTTAAAAGAATCAATAGGTTAAACATCTAACTAGATGCTTGGAAAAATTGGATATTCGGTAAATGCGGTGAATACATAACAGAATCAAAGTTAAAGTTAAATAATATCACAGGCAACAGAACTTAAACCGCTGATTTATACATTTTAAATGAATGAGTCAAGCTCTGTGAAATTGGGGAGAGCCCACTTTTTTAACCGTATTTTTAATTGCATTAACTCCAGTTTATCATATCGTTTTGATGCAACTTTACCCCAAATGGGCTCAGGCCATGTAGCATCTGTTTTATATCGCACAATAACATGCATGTGTAACTGAGGAACCATATTACCCAGTGCTGCCACATTCAGTTTATCGCCTTTCAACTCAGTCATTAAGCACTCACCTAAAGTATTCGATTCATTCATTAATTGCTGTTGATCTGAAGTAGATAATTGGTAGATTTCAGAAATATCTTGTTTGTTTGGCACCAAAATAAACCAAGGGTAATTTGCGTCTTTCGCAAGCAACAGATGGCAAAGTGGAAAGTATCCTAAAACAAAACAATCACTCAATAATTTTGGGTGGATCATGCTCATTGAACTACTCCTTTTAATTTATATCCGCACTTCACTTAAAATAACAAACCAGATGGATACTGGACAACAACCTAAATCAATTTAATGCTACTATCTAAATGTTATCAGGATCAATGTCTGGAATGACTCCCATTTTCGTGGGAAGTTTTAACCTTTAATAATACAGGTGTTTGGAAAATGAAAAACTACCCTACTTTGACAGAAATGGGCATTAATAACCCGGAACAAATTGAACGATTCTCGTTGACCACGTCAAATAACACGGACCACCTACGTATTATTTATCGTCGTAAGAAAGGCTCTTTTCTACCGGGCAGCAAACGCTTTGAATTCGGTCGAGCCAGTAAAACGATCGTCACTGATAGCGGATCTCGTCAAACCCAAGTTGTTTATGAAATTTCACCTTTTGTTCAAAAGGCCATTGAAGAACTGGAATATATTGTTAATAACAAAAAAACCAGCGTCGAGAATGCAACGATTGTTAAAGATGAATTACGACGCTTGCACCAAGAAATGACCAGCCGACTGGCTTATATTGAGTCACTTATCGACGACATGTAATTATATCAATAAATAACCCCACTCGATCATTCCCTTGTTGGCTTGCACCAAGAAATGACCAGCCGACTGGCTTATATTGAGTCACTTATCGACGACATGTAATTATATCAATAAATAACCCCACTCGATCATTCCCTTGTTGGCTTGTACCAATAAGGGAATGATCGAGTGGGGTTCGGTTATAAAAAGTAAGTCGTTATGATCATTCGGTTTAAACTTTATCCACTCAATTAATGCGCTTGCAACTCTTTCCAGCTCACCTCACATTCACCTTTTCCAGTGGCAATATAGGCTGAGTTATCAGTAATAATAACGGCCATATTCATTGTTCTTTCGAGCAGTAACGTAAGTGCTTGTATACAGTCCCAGTCAAATTGAAATACTGACGCCTTCGGACTAACTTTTTGCTTTATTTCTTGCTGCCACCACACATCTGACTTTGCATTAAAGCTATATATTTTGACACGCGATGCGAGATGCGACGATTTTTTGATTCGATCAGCTCGGGGTTCTCCCACGTCAATCCAAAGATTTATCTGGCCATCTAAGCTGTGACTCCAGAGGTCTGGCTCTTCAATGGCACTGAGCCCACGGGTAAAGGTCAACCCCTCCTGTGCATTAATGCAAAAAGCCAATACTCGCGCCATCATTCTTTCGGGCGTTTCTGATGGATGTAGTGCAATCGTTAATGGGTAGTTGTCATAATGCCCTTGATCTGTATTAGAAAGATCTATTTTTATTTTATAGATGGTCGGTTTTAAAGCCATTAGATAGGTAAATTTTTAATTTTATTATTCTCAGATTGATACACGTAGGCTAAAAAAAGATCGATGAACTTTTGTTGGTACTGACGTAAAAACTTATCGTTTAAATAAGCAATTTTGGTCGTCTCCCAAGGGAATAAATAACTTATATCACGACTGATTAGGCCTTGATCATTGTCGTCGTCAAGCGCCATACTGGCAATAATACCCACCCCCATTTCACCTCTGACATAGGTTTTTATGATGTCGGTGTCGGCAGCGCTAAGAACGATGTGCGGTTCTAGGTTAGCTTTTTCAAAAGTATCACTAAACGAACGACGTCCTGTAAAGCCATAAACATAGGTAATTAATGGGTAATCACAAAGATCCTGAAGAGAAAGTGTGTGTTTTAATTGTAAAGGGTGATCGGGTAAGGTGATAAGACTTCGGTTCCACTGGTAGCAAGGGATAATAGTCAATTGGGATGATTCAGATAATGCTTCAGTACAGATCGAAAAATCAATTTCATCTCCAACGGCCCATTGAACTAATTGTTTTGGCGTTCCTTGGTGAATTTGTAACTCTACGCGAGGGTAAGCCGAATTAAAAGCCTTCACAACGGGCGGTAATATGTAACGTGCTTGGGCATGGGTAGATCCAATTCGTAAGACACCTTCATTCTGGTTAATATAATCATACCCAATAGCACGAATGCTATTGACCGAAGCCAATGTCGTCTGGGCATGTTTCGCCACTTGTTCACCAATCGGCGTTAATCCGATTAAACGCTTGCCTTTGCGTACAAATAAATCTGAACCCAGCTCATCCTCTAGTTTTTTAAGATGCTGTGAGACCGCCGACTGGACCAGAAACATTTCATTAGCCGCTTTACTCACACTAAAGTTGCAATTTATTAATTTTATTAGAGATTGTAGTTGGCGAATTTCCATAACTTTCAAATCAGTTTTAATGATGACAATGATGCTTATTATAAAGATTTATGATAAAGATAACGAGTGTTATTCTTTTAAGAGTAAGGGCTACTCAGCTACTAAATTTACCGGTAGACTTCGTTGATGACAAAATTTAGAGACAGCTTTGATATTAAAATATGGGCGACGGTGAAAAGCATTCCAGCTGGTCAAGTCATGGGATATGGACAGGTCGCGAGCGTGGCTGGATTTCCGCGATATTCTCGTATGGTAGCAGCGGCAATGGGCCGCTCACCCGAACCTTTACCTTGGTATCGCGTCGTTAAGTCAGATAGGACATTGGCTTTTAAACCTGACTCGGACCCCTATCGTGAACAAGCTAAACTTTTGAAAAAAGAAGGCATATTGTTTGAGTCCAACAAAGTGGTCACAGTCGACCCTGATGACAGTCTCGACAAAGTGCTCTGGGGACCAATTGATTAATTAGTGACACATTCAATTAAAACTGCCACAAGATTTATAGTTAAGTTTCTGGGCTTAAGCCTTACGGTTTTTTTACTTTTTGTACTCCTTTAATAATTGCTAATGATGATCTTTATGGGTTGCCATTGGCTCAAATTATTGTCGAAGGTAGTACAAAAACCAAGACTCGCTTTGTTCTCAAATGGGCAAAAATCTTTGAGGTGATTCTATTAGTCAATTGAAACTGGATCAAACTAGGCAAAATATATTAGACACCGAGCTTTTCAAAGAGGTAACACTCCGAGTTGAAATGAAGCAGTCTAAACTTACCTTGATTATTCAACTGAAAGAAAAATATTACACTCTGCTTTTACCTCGCCTCAGTCGAAATGGCGATGGTGACATTAAGCTTGGCGTTAATCTAAAGCTATCTAATATAAATGGTGTTAATCAAAAACTTAATCTACTAGCCGAAAATCCAAACTGAGTAATGGTGACGACGGCCGCCGTTACCGCATCAATTATGACTTCCCTCAATTCAATCACCCGTATCGTTATCATATTAGTGTAAGTGATTCGGTCAAAACCACTAAGAACAACGTTTTTCAAAATATAGAATATGAAAATATTGCATCCGTTTCCATAACAAGAGACTGGCCGTTATTGTCATTAAATTACCCCTTGTCGATAACGACTTCACTCACATACCAAAACATTTACCTAAAACCAGCCTACCCTGAGCTTTTGGGAAAACTTGACGCCGGCAAGTATAATAGACTGGAATTTAAAGTTGGATATGATGCCGTTCACTCACAGCAGTATCGTCGTTATGGCTATTTTCATTCCTTAGATTTACAGCAAGGAATCAAATGGGTTGGGTCTGACTATGCCTCTAGCATAATCAAGATCGAATCCCGTTTTTATTGCCCTCTTAATCCACTTGATAATTTTAATAGTTGGCTGCTCTTGGGTTGGTCGAACAGCAGTCCTTTTAATATCCCTTATTATGAATTAGGGGGATCTTCTACTTTAAGAGGTCTGGAACAAGAATCCATCGAAGGCGATGCCTTAGTACTCGGCAACTTTGAATACATAAAGGGTTTTGAAAACTATCCTAGTTTTCGTTTGAGCAGCTTTATTGATGTTGGTAATGTCTATGCAGACGTTACCAAAATTAACCTGACTGACTTGCAAACTAGCGTTGGTTTTGGGGGCCGCTGGAAGCTGACCTCTTTTGTAAAAACAGACTTATTTGTTGATTATGCCTACAACACAAACACTCATAACAACAAGATATATGGCGGCACGTCACTGACTTTTTGAGTGATTTATTGTTGCCAGAACCCGTTATTAAGTTTTGTTATTAACCACTAATATAGTGTTCAAGATGATTGATGAGCATTTGTTGTTCAGCAATAACTTCCTTAACAAGATCTCCCACTGAAATAACGCAGACAATTTTATCACCATCCATAATTGGCAAATGTCGCACCCGTTTTTTGGACATAAGTGCCATGCACTCATCAATAGTATAGTCCGGTTTTGCGCAGGCGACTTTTGACGTCATAATTGATTCAACGGTTGTCTCAAAAGCTGACAACCCACTCAGTAGAGTTTTTCGAGTACAGTCTCTTTCTGACACAACGCCCACTAATTTTTTGCCCTTGATGACCAATAAGGCGCCAATATCTTTTTCTACCAGAAGCTTTACAGCGTTATGAACCTTGTCATCTGGCGCTACAGACCAAATTTTATTATCCTTTCCGTGAATTAACTGACTAACTGTTTTCATGCTGTTCTCCATTTGAACTCTCAAACAACTATAATATGATATTAGGATTTATCAAGCGCCTATCAATTTGAATTATCATATTACGTAAAATCATTACAGATAATTTGTTGTCAGCAATTAAATTACAACTAAAGAACTGTTACAGTTTGGGCTTGAATGATAATTATAGAATTATGACGATGGCTAACTTTAATATTGGGATTGATACTGGTGGAACTTACACTGATGCCGTCATTATTGATGCACTAACACACGAGGTGGTTGCTACCGCTAAGGCGCTCACGACTCGTGGCAATCTCGAAATAGGAGTTGCAAACGCGCTTAAAGCAGTGGTTGCAGAGTCAGCTCAACGCCTTGACACTTATGAAGTGTCACTTGTATCGCTATCAACCACTTTAGCCACCAATGCCTTGGTAGAGGGCATGGGATCGTCAGTTGCAGCTGTTCTTATTGGTTTCAGTGACGATATGGTGAAGCGCAGCAAACTACACAAAGCCATACCCAGCGCTAAAATTATTCGTATTGCGGGCGGACATGAATACGACGGCAGTGAAACCTGTACGCTTGATGAAGACTCATTAATAGAACAGGTACTCGCGTTGAAAGATTCTGTAGAGGCTTTTTCGGTATCGGCTAACTACTCTATTCGAAACTCCGACCATGAGCAACGGGCAAAGCAAGTCATTCAGCATTTAACTAACTCGCCAGTGACTGCATCAAGTGAGCTATCAGACGGCTTAAATGGTCCACTACGAGCCTTGACTGCTACTTTCAATGTGCGCATCGTATCCCTAATTTTCAACCTAGTTGAGAGTGTACAAAAGGCCATGCAGGAACAAAAAATTAATGCACCCTTAATGATTGTTAAGGGCGATGGCTCTATTGCCAGTGCAGATTCAATAATCGAAAAACCCATTGAAACTATCCTATCTGGTCCAGCCGCAAGTGTGATTGGTGCCAACTACATTTCAGGCTTAAACAATTTCATCATATCGGACGTAGGTGGCACCACAACCGATGTCGCAATCGTTCGTAATGGCTGGCCAAAGTTAAACGAAAAAGGCGCAATGGCAGGTGGCTATCGGACTCTAGTTCGAGCAATTGATATGCAAACTATTGGTCTTGGTGGTGATAGTGAAGTCGAAATCAACTTCAAGGGTGTTGTTAGTTTAAAAGCCAATCGCGTAGTACCACTGTCACTGGTCTGTACACGATTCCCTCAGATTATCAATCAGCTACAGACGAGTCTAAGTGACGGCATGGGACTCGCAGCAGCAATACGATTTGTCTTTTTAGCGGAAGGGATCGATCAAAAAAACCTGCCCTTAGGCCTGTCATTAGAAGATATTGAACTCATTTCTCGCATAGGCGACGAACCTAAGTTATACGACACTATGGCGGCTCGTGCTGCTGATCGGTCACGCCTCATACGTTTACTGGCTCGTGGTATTGTTCAAATTTCAGGCTTGACGCCAAGCGATGCCGCTCATGTGCTGGGGTTACAATCACAATGGTCTTCAAAAGCAGCCCGTCTGGCCTGCCTAATGCTAGGCCGGTCTTTTAGCCTAATTTCATGGAAGGATGAGGATGTAGAATCGGAGATTCAGCAATTTGCATACCGCGTATTTGACACCATGGTCGCCAAAAGCAGTTACCTCATTATTAATCAGCTCAGTGGCTTTGATTTCACCATGGATAACCCACTCATTCAGGCGGTGATCAATGGAGGAAACCAATTGAATGACCTCTCGATTCAATTCACTCCAAGCATTCCCATTGTTGCTGTTGGTGGACCTGCACCAGTATTTTATGTGGCTGTTGGCAAACAACTGAATACCGTTTGTATGATACCCACCAATGCTGAAGTTGCGAATGCGATCGGTGCTGCCATTGGCCGAATCAAAATTCGAACCGTAATTGAAATCACTACAACAGAATCAGGGGGTTATCATTTGCATCATACAGATAAGCCTATATTCTTTAGCGCTTCGAACGACGCCCTTGATCAGGCCAGAGTACTAGCAAGCGCTTACGTAACAGAAAAAGCCAAACTGATGGGGGGTAGTTCAGTTGAGGTAGACATTCAGATCGAACGAGTTGATCTACCAAATATGGACTTAGATCGCAGTTTAATAGCAGCGACGGTGGTGGCTGAATGCTTAAGTAGCGCTCAGATTTAAACGGAACCTATTACCATTTAAGGGTCTAAAATCATCGTTTTATTTCTTTATGATGTTCGATTAACCTTACCGATTAACACAAACACTTTCATTCAGCGGAAAATATATGAAACATAATTATGACTATGATGTTATCGCCATCGGTGCAGGCAGTGGTGGACTTTCAGTAGTTGAGCGAGCCGTCACTTATGGCCAAAGATGTGCAGTGGTCGAACGGGGAAAAATGGGCGGGACCTGCGTCAATGTTGGCTGTGTGCCGAAAAAAATTATGTGGTTTGGTGCCAACTTAGCCCATTCAATTGATGATGCCAAAAGCTACGGTTTTGATGTCAACAATAATGGGTTTGATTGGGGCAAGCTGGTAAAAAAACGTGAGGCCTACATTGACGGCATTAATCACTGGTATCATGGTTATCTTAAAGATTTAGGCATTGATGAACTCACCGGTAATGCGCACTTTATTGATCCGCATACCCTTGAAGTAGACGGTAAGCGATATAGCGCAAATCATATTGTCATTTCGACCGGCACCGTGCCGACTCTGCCAAACATCCCTGGTGCAGAGCATGCCATTACATCTGATGGTTTTTTCGCTATGGACCGTCTGCCAAAACAAGTCGCTATTGTGGGTTCAGGTTATATTGCAGTTGAATTAGCGGGTGTTTTAAACTCTTTAGGCACTCATGTTACGATGTATCTCCGAAAGTCTCATGTTTTGGGTGAATTCGATAGTCTATTAAAAACAACCTTGTTTGACGCATTACAAAAATCTGGTATTACACTTAAAACCAATACTCAAATTACCCATATTACTCAAAGAAACAAACAACTTGATATAAACGACGATCAGGGTGGAAGTCAATCAGGACTTGACCAAGTTCTTTTTGCAGTAGGTCGCAACCCAGACCATGATGATCTCGATATTGATAAGTCTGGCGTTGAGGTTGATCGGCACGGTTATATTCCCTGTGATTTATTTCAAAACACTAATCAAGACCATATTTTTGCACTTGGCGATATTACCGGACGCGCACCGTTAACACCGGTCGCTATCGCTGCTGGCCGACGCTTAGCCGACCGTCTTTACGATGGTCAAGCCGATAGACATGTTGATTATAAAAACATTGCAACCGTGGTTTTCAGTCATCCACCGATTGGAACAGTGGGTCTCACTGAAGAAGAAGCTAAAAAAGCACACGGCGATGCTGTAACCATTTATCAAACTGAATTTACTGCGATGTATAACTCAATATCGGATCACTCTGTACCAACCGCTATGAAATTGGTTTGTTTAGGTGAGAGTGAAGTGGTTATTGGTTGCCATGTCATTGGCCCAGGGGTCGATGAGATGTTACAGGGATTTGCTGTTGCGATTCGAATGGGCGCAACCAAGAAAGACTTTGATGACACCATTGCTATTCACCCTACCAGTTCAGAAGAACTAGTTACGATGCGTTAGAAGCAATTTAATATGACAGGCGCTATGTTTTAGAAATAGCGCCTGTTTGAGTTAAATTCTTACGTAATTATTCTCGATAACCAAAGAAGCGGTTGTTGATAATTTCTTTTGCAACACCCTCCGGTAAACTTTTTTCCCATTCACCTCGTCCATTAGGTAATTGTTTCAATATATTGCGCGAAAATATTTTAAATAGATCATAGTCGCTACTATCGATTCCAAAAATAAACTTATTTGCCACTAGGTACTCATAAAGAAACTGCAAGTTTTCTGGTAATGTCACGTTAGTAAAATCTCGCAGTTCGTCTGCGTGATCGATTTCTGGATAAACTAATAGACGTGTCTTATCCGGGAATAGTTTACCAAAGCCTTCCAAAATTCCACCTTCAATACCTCGATAACTGCTTTCGTCAAAGATTTCTCGGATATTAATCAACCCAACCACGATGCCAATTTGTAACTTAGTGAACTGCCTAAAATAAGCACGTAAAGAAAAGTAGCGTGTGTAGTCAGATATCATGACGCTATAACCGAGCGAATTAAGTAGATGCACTCGAGCAAGTAGATCTGATTCTGAAACCATAAGATCACTGCCTCGTGAATCATTCAACGAAATTTCTGCCAGTGCTACGCTGTTTTCGGGCGTGACGCCCTCAATCGCACTAAATGTCTTCATGCCTTGTTCGATCATATCAACATTTAGGCGAGTGACTGGCCGAAAAGAACCTCGGATGGTCAAAACGTTTTTTTTGTATAACATCTCGGCTGGGACAATGACGGAACCGTCCGGCTTGAACATGATTGCGCGTGTTTTCCAGCTTCGAATTAAATGTAAATTAATCGAACGATTGTCTACCTCTTCGAAATAAGGACCGTTAAACTCGATTGAATCAATTTCAACCTGCCCGAGAGACATGCCATCAGTTAACGACTCCATAATTCTCTTAGTATTTTCAATATAATAATAGCAGGCGTAGATTAGGTTAACGCCAAATAGGCCCAATGCAGTTTGTTGGCTTTCAGCATTTTCGTCACGCATCCGAATGTGAACGACAATTTCAGATGGTTCTGCACCTGGATACATTTGAATACGAATACCACACCAAGCATGGCATTCGTTATCTGAATTGTAACTTTTGGCTTCTACTGTTGCACCATAGGCGAAGAACCGAGACGCATCGGGGCGGGACGTACCAACCCGATTAATCACCAAATCAAACTCTTGCTCGATCATCGATTTGACTCTCGATTTGCTGACATAGCGTCGATCTTCTTGCACGCCATAAATAGCATTTGAAAATGTCATATCATAAGCAGACATTGTTTTGGCAATAGTACCCGCAGCGGCACCAGCCTTGAAGAATTGACGGGCCACTTCTTGCCCTGCGCCAATTTCAACAATTGTCCCATATTTCGTTTCATCGAGATTTATACGTAATGCTTTCTCTCGGGCACTTCGGCTGCTAACGGCTTGGAACATTTGACCTCCACGGATGAATCTGAAAAGGATCAGAGTCTGAATTATTATTCTAATAGCTTTTTAAACGAATAACTCTAGATTTTGTGCCGCTTTTTAATACCACGGTTAGTAGACTGCTAATCAGTTGCTTCTAAAACTATATTATACCAAGTAAACCTTCATCCTGCTTCTGCCAAAAGACTCGCATTACCTCCAGCAGCCGTGGTATCGATACAAATATGCCGTTCAATTTGGCATCGTTCAGTAAAATCTTGTTCTGCACACAAACCAATTAAGGCACTCTTGCGCTTTGCTAAAACTTGACGTGTGGCACGCAAGTCATCCTTAGCACTCCAGAGTACGATAAGTTGAAAGCCATTTAAAGTTTCTAAATCTTTTCTATCCAGCTTGCCATTGAGGCCATCAATATCAGATATCCCAGGCGCAATACAAATAGCAATACAACCACTATTTTTAGCTAGACTCGCTTGCTGAAGTGCTGCTTCCTTGGTTGGCCCTAGACAAAGTACGACCCCACGTCCATAGGTAGATAGACGGTTTGACTCACCTGTTGGACCTGGTAAGTCTAGTGTTTTAAGAAGAGCGGGTCTAATGTACCGAACCGCATCAATTCGCGCCTGCACCTGTTCGATAGAAACAAAATTGGCCATCACTTCACCAATTGTAACCATCACAGGTTGGGTAAATCGAGATACATAGTTTGGGCCCCCAGCTTTGGGACCCGTACCTGATAGACCTTCACCACCAAAGGGTTGCGTGCCCACAATCGCACCGATCTGATTACGATTGATGTAAATATTACCGACGTTCAAACGCGATGTAACTTGCTCAATGCGACTATCAATTCGTGTATGCATACCAAAAGTGAGGCCATAACCACTGCGATTAATATCATCTACAATTGAGTCAAGTTCATTCGCTTTAAATGTTGCAACATGCATGACTGGACCAAAAATTTCTTTCTCCATATCAAGTATTCCTTTGACCTTGATCACTGCAGGTCCAACGAAGGTACCTTCAGTTGGAGCCGTTATTTGCTTTAATAGCCGACCTTCAGAGCGCGCAGTTTGAATGTATTGGGTTATACCTGATCGAGCCACTTCGTTAATAACAGGTCCTAAATCAGTTGCATATGACCAAGGGTCTCCCACTACTAATTCATCCATCGCACCATACAACATATCTAAAAAAGGTGCGGCAATCTCTTCCTGTAAATACAACAGGCGAAGAGCAGAACAACGCTGTCCAGCCGATTGAAATGCCGAAGCAATAATATCTTTAATGGCCTGCTCGGGTAATGCAGTACTATCAACAATCAGCGCATTTAACCCGCCCGTTTCAGCAATTAATGGGGCAGTTGGATCGATCTGTTTCACCATCGTTTGATTGATGGTCTGTGCCGTTGCTGTGGATCCGGTAAAACAGATGCCTTTAACCCTTGGATCTGAGGTAATTTTTGCACCGACTATCGAACCTTTGCCCGGTAATAGCTGGAGTACCTGAGTGGGAACACCCGCTTCATGCATTAGTTTAACTGCAATACAGGAAATGATTGCTGTCGGTTCGGCAGGTTTAGCAATGACACCATTACCCGCTGCAAGCGCAGCAGAAATTTGTCCTGCAAAAATGGCTAATGGGAAGTTCCAAGGTGATATACAGACAATAATACCACGAGATGGGTTGAACAGTTCCTGCCCACGAGCTGCGTAGTAGCGTAAAAAGTCAACCGCCTCTCTTAATTCAGCAATAGCATCGAGTGGTGTCTTACCGGCTTCTCGACTCAAGATTGCAAAAAGCTCACCAAAATTTTCCTCGAATAAATCTGATGCCTTTACTAATATAGCAGCCCTCTCTGCTGCTGATGCCTGCCAACAGGTAGCTTGAGTCAGTGCCGTTTCGACATCATCT
>Ga0209502_10000377_pt1 | contig 48477 bp, 51 predicted proteins | sample ArcticOcean_MG_C_10_FD_187442 | JGI IMG/M metagenome (GOLD analysis project Ga0209502, IMG submission 187442) | Marine microbial communities from western Arctic Ocean - ArcticOcean_MG_CB11_90 (SPAdes) (version 2) | ecosystem: Environmental > Aquatic > Marine > Oceanic | place: Arctic Ocean... | reverse complement strand
CTAAAGGGGCTCCTTGACCACCAGCTACTAAATCTCGATTTCTAAAATCAGATACCACTGTTATTTCAGTTAATTCAGATAATAAATGACTGTCACCAATTTGAATTGAATATTCAGCAACTGGGTTGTGTCTGATAGTTTGACCATGGTAACCAATTGCAAGTATATCTTTAGGGTTAAAATTTCGTTTTTTTAAAATTGTATTAATACAGTCAGCAGTTATTTTGGCGTGAGACTTAGATAAAAATATACTTTCTTCAAGATCATTGTGCTGTGGAGAATGAAGATTTAAAATTTCCGAGCGAATTTCAGGCGAATAAGGACGGTGTTGAAAATCAATAATATTGATTATATTATCGCTTATACCTACTAGAACGACATCTATCCCGTCAAGACTTGTTCCAGACATTACACCAAATAGTAATGAAGAATTTTTCATAATCTAAATTTTGCCCTATTTATTAATTTACTCAAGCAAATTTTTTAAAAACAGTAACTTTATCTTAGGGCAGTATTTAAGATAGAATTAAAGATATTGAATAAAAAGAGATGAGTATTTTGGATATTAAAGAAACATTGAGTATATTTTTAAGGGGAGCAGATGAACTTTTAGTTGAATCTGAATTGGTTAAAAAATTACAAAAAGGCGGCCCTTTAAGAATAAAAGCGGGGTTTGATCCAACTGCACCAGACCTTCATTTGGGGCATACCGTTTTACTTAATAAGTTGCGTCAGCTTCAGGATTTAGGCCACCATGTCTTTTTTTTAATTGGAGATTTTACGGGGCTAATTGGTGACCCTACTGGAAAAAACGCAACTCGACCACCACTTTCAAAAAATGATGTTTTAAAAAATGCTGAATCTTATAGTAAGCAGGTTTTTAAGATACTGGATAAAAAAAAGACAGAGATTGTTTTTAATTCAAAATGGTTAGATCTTCTTGGCGCAGACGGTATTATAAAGTTAGCTTCAACTCATACAGTAGCAAGAATGCTTGAAAGAGACGATTTTTCTAAAAGGTATAAGGCTAAGCAACCTATAGCAATTCATGAATTTATTTATCCACTCCTTCAGGGTTATGACTCAGTTGAATTAAAGGCAGATTTAGAGATAGGTGGGACAGATCAAAAATTTAATTTATTGATGGGACGTGAACTTCAAAAACACTTTAATCAAGAGCAGCAATGTATTTTAATGATGCCATTGCTGGAGGGCTTAGACGGAGTTCAAAAAATGTCTAAATCTTTAAATAATTATATTGGTATAGATGAGCCTCCAGAAATAATTTTTTCGAAATTGTTGTCAATATCAGACGAGTTGATGTGGCGTTATATCGAATTGTTATCATTAGAGCCGGAAAAAAATATCAAAGCTTGGAGGAACAGGGTAAAAGAAGGAGAAAATCCAAAGAATATTAAAGTAGAGTTTGCAAAAGAAATTGTCGCAAGGTTTTATTCTGTAGATGATGCAGAAGCTGCAGAAGTAAACTTTAACGTCAGGCATAGCGGCGGTATACCAGAAAAGTCAGATATGTTAGATATTGATTTGTCTCATTTAACCGAGGAATTTACTGTACCAAAGTTACTTAAACATATTAATTTTGTTGAAAGCACTTCTGAAGCCATTCGATTAATCAAGGGGGGAGGAATAAAAATTGATGGAAAAAAAATAGATAACCCCAAATTATTTATCGAGCCTGGGGTAAACTTTATTATTCAAGTCGGTAAAAGAAAATTTGCACAGATTAGAACTTAATAACATCCTTCCAATTTATTGGATTTATTGATATAATCCATTACTGATTTATGGGCCTTGTGCCCATTTTTTTTTATCTAGAACCAATATGATAAGGAGCAATAAATTGACTGACGACCTTGAGTTCCTGATTAACAAAACTGTAACTCATTTAGGTTTCGAGTTTGTTGATTTAGAAATCATTAATCATGGTCAATTATTAAGAGTTTATATTGATAAAGGTGGGTCTGTCAGTATCGATGACTGCGTAGAGGTGAGTAATCAGTTAAATCATGTTTTAACTGTTGAGGAAGATATTGATTACGACAGACTTGAAGTTTCTTCACCTGGTGTTGATAGGGTAATAAAAAACTTAAAAGACTTCGACCGCTTTAAAGGTGAAAAAGTAAGAATAAAAGCACATGGTTTAGAAGATGGTAGAAAAAATTTTAGAGGTAATTTAGTAGGAACTAAAGGTAATTTAGTAATTATTGACATTGAGTCTACTTCGGTAGAGATTAACTTTGACAATATTGATAAAGCGCGTTTAGATCCTGATTTATAGATAGTGTTAAGACCGGAGAAAATAAATGAGTCGTGAGATTTTATTACTTGTAGATGCCCTTGCACATGAAAAAAATGTTTCTAAAGATATCATTTTTTCTGCTGTTGAAGAGGCTTTAGCTTCTGCTACAAAAAAGAAATATCCAGATGATGTAGATATCATAGTTGATATTGATCAGGAAACTGGAGAATATAAATCATTTAGAAAATGGACAGTTATTCCCGAAGAATTAATTGAAAATAATCAAGCAGAGATACCCTTAGGTGATGAAAAAGCTAATGGAATGGCTGAAAATGAAATCATCAAAGAACCAATTGATTCAGTAGAATTTGGAAGAATTGGTGCGCAAGCTGCAAAGCAAGTCATACTTCAAAAAGTAAGAGAGGCTGAACGAGAGCAAATATTAAATGAATTTTTAGCTAGAGACGAGAAGCTAGTTTCTGGTCAAATCCGGAGAATGGAAAGAGGAAATGCCATTATAGAAGTTGGTCGGCTTGATGCTGTTCTGCCAAGAGATGAAATGATACCAAAAGAAAATTTAAGAGTAGGTGACCGTGTAAGAGCATTTTTATTAAATATTGATAATAATGTTCGCGGCCCACAATTAGTTCTTTCGAGAAACTCTCCAGAATTTTTAATACGATTATTTGAATTAGAGGTTCCTGAAATAGAAGAGGGATTATTGGAAATTATGTCAGCATCAAGAGACCCTGGTTTACGATCAAAGATAGCTGTAAAAGCAAACGATCAGAGGCTAGATCCAGTTGGAACATGTGTAGGAATGAGGGGATCAAGGGTGCAAGCTGTAACCGGAGAATTAGCTGGAGAAAGGGTTGATATTGTTTTATGGGCACTAGAACCAGCTCAATTTGTAATAAACTCAATGGCTCCTGCTGAAGTATCAAGCATAGTTGTTGATGAAGATAAAAGAAGTATGGACTTAGTCGTAACTGAAGATCAGCTTGCTCAAGCAATTGGTAGAAATGGCCAAAATATAAGATTAGCATCCGAATTAACTGGATGGGAGTTAAATATTTTAACTGAAGAGCAATCAGAAGAAAAAAACAAAGAGGAGTATACCTCCTCAAGTAAATTATTTATTGAGCAATTAGATGTTGATGAAGATGTTGCTGACATTCTTGTAAAAGAAGGTTTTTCTTCTATAGAAGAAGTTGCCTATGTGCCTATTGAAGAAATGGGCCAGATAGAAGCTCTTGATGAAGATACAGTTAATGAGCTTCGGACAAGAGCTAGAGCTGCAATATTAAAAGATGCTATTTCATCAGAAGAAAAAATACCAGTGCCTGCTGAGGATCTTCTTAGTATGGATGGTATGGATAAAGATACTGCTAAGCTATTAGCAGCAAAATCTATAATAACTATGGAAGATCTTGCTGAATTAGCAACTGATGAACTGATTGAATTAGTTAAAATGGATGAAGAAAGAGCAAATACATTAATTATGACTGCTCGCGCACCATGGTTTGTTTAAATAAATTTTTGGAGTTTAATTGTGAAATCAACTGTTGAGAAATTTGCTAGTGAATTAAGTTTGCCTGTAGATTTATTGCTAGAGCAATTAAAAGGTGCGGGAGTAAAGAAATTAACTGCTGAAGATGAATTACTTGAAAATGATAAGGCTGCATTACTAAAATACCTTAAAAAGGAGCATGGCTCATCCCCCACCCTGACAAAAAGTAAAATCACTTTGAATCGAAAACAAAATACAGAAATCAGAAAAACAGATAGTGAAGGAAGAGCTAGAACAATTCAGGTTGAAGTTAGAAAAAAAAGAACAATTGTAAAGCCTGAGCAACAAAAAGCCAGTGAAGAGATTTCTGTTCCAGAAGAAATGGTTGCAGCAGATTCAATAAAAAAAGAAGACACAAGGTCTGAAGCAGTTGATGATAAAAAAGATTTACAAGCTAAGAGTGAGAATACCCCTAAAGATAAAAAAGAAGAGATAGTAAAGGAAACTAAAAGTCAGGAAAAAGAAACACAAGATGGCACACTGCACAGACCCGCTTCAAAAGCAGGCGTGAAAGTTGATAAGGAAGTTAAAAAAACAGGTAAGAAAGAACCATGGGTAGACAGAAGTAAACAAAAACGCCCGATAAAAAATAGAAATGGTCAAAATACTTCTGGTTGGCGCTCGCCGAGAAATAGAAACAAAAGTAAAGACGAAACTGAAGACCAAACTTTTGTAGCCCCGACAGACCCAATAATTTACGATGTTTTGGTGCCTGAAACAATTTCTGTTTCTGATCTGTCTCACAAGATGTCTGTAAAAGCGACCGAGGTAATTAAAACCTTGATGTCAATGGGGTCAATGGTAACCATTAATCAAGTCTTGGATCAAGAAACAGCGATGATTCTTGTTCAGGAAATGGGCCATAACCCTCAGGCAGCAGAAGAAAATGATTTAGAATCTTTTTTAGAAGAGGATCTCTCAATAGATGTGGTTACTGAGACTCGACCACCTGTAGTTACTGTTATGGGGCATGTGGACCATGGTAAAACATCTTTACTAGATTATATTAGAACATCTAAAGTTGCTTCAGGAGAAGCTGGCGGAATCACGCAGCATATTGGTGCATACCACGTTGAAACAGCCAAGGGTATGATTACCTTTCTTGATACTCCAGGACATGCAGCATTTTCTGCTATGAGGGCTAGGGGTGCGCAAGCAACTGATATTGTGATTTTAGTAGTTGCTGCAGATGATGGGGTTATGCCTCAAACAATTGAAGCAATCAATCACTCTAAAGCAGCCGGTGTTCCATTAATTGTTGCGATTAATAAGGTTGATAAACCTGAAGCAAACCCGGAAAAAGTAAAGAATGAGTTATTGACACATGAAGTTATCCCTGAAGAATTAGGCGGGGACTCTATGTTTACTGAAGTATCAGCTCAAAGCGGACATGGAATAGATAATTTGCTGGATGCAATATTGTTGCAAGCAGAAATATTGGAGCTTAAGGCTCCAATAAATACACCTGCAAAAGGAGTGGTTGTTGAAGGAAGGCTAGATAAGGGCAGAGGGCCAGTTTCTACCCTACTGGTTCAATCAGGAACAATAAAGCAGGGAGATACCATATTAGCAGGGAATGCATCAGGAAGGATTAGGGCTATGTTAAATGAGGTAGGAAAAAATATAGACTCAGCTGGTCCGTCAATTCCAACAGAAGTAATTGGGTTATCTGACGTTCCAAATGCTGGCGAAGAATTTATTGTTTTAAATAATGAAAAAAAAGCTAGAGAAATTGCATTATTTAGGCAAGGTAAATATAGGGCTGTTAAACTAGCAAAACAACAGGCATCAAAATTAGAAAATATTTTTGATACGATGACTGAGGAAGAAGCAAAAATATTACCATTGATTATTAAGGCCGACGTTCAGGGATCGTATGAGGCCTTATCTGAGTCTCTAGAAAAACTTTCTACAGAAGAGGTTAAAGTAAATGTTATTCATTCAGCGGTCGGGCCAGTAAATGAATCAGACATTAATTTAGCATCTGCCTCGAATGCAGTTCTTTTAGCATTTAATGTTAAGTCTTCAGGCGGTGCAAGAAAATTAGCTGATAATTTAGAGGTCGATGTACGCTATTACAGTATTATTTATGAAGCTGTAGACGAGGTAAAAGCAGCTTTAAGTGGTCTTTTATCTCCAGAACAAAAAGAAAACGTATTAGGGCTTGTTGAGATTAGAGAAACATTTAGTGCCTCTAAAGTTGGAACTATCGCTGGTTGCTTTGTTTTAAACGGCCTAATCAGAAGAAATTCAAGTATACGGGTATTGCGAGATAGTGAGGTCATTTATGACGGAGCTCTTGATTCGCTTAAAAGATTTAAGGACGATGTAAAAGAGGTTAAGGCAAAACTTGAGTGCGGACTGTCTATTAAAAACTTTAATGATTTAAAGATTGGTGATAATGTTGAAGTATATGAATTAGTTCAGGTTGCAAGAAAACTTTAAAATGGCGAAAGACTACCCTAGAAGCGATCGTATTAGTCAGCAAATAAAAAAAGAATTAGCCCAAATACTACAGAGTGAAATAAAAGATCCAGCTCTTTATGGCCTTACTGTTTTGGATGTCGATTTATCCCCAGATTTAAAGCACGCTAAGGTTTTTGTGGTATCAAATCGCTATGATGAGGAAATTTTTAAAGGGATTGATAGATCAATGAGTTTCATTAGAACTCAGCTTTCTAGACGAATGACCACTAGAGGAATTCCAAAGTTACATTTTGAGTATGATAAGACCATTGATGAAAGCATGAAAATTTCTAAACTTTTATCTGGTGTGCTACCTAAAACAAAATAAAAATGCAAAAAAAAAGACTAAAGATAAATGTAAACGGTCTTTTGCTTCTTGATAAACCACTCGGGTTTTCATCCAATCAGGCATTATCAAAAATAAAATGGTTATTTACCCCCTTTAAAGCCGGACATACAGGTACTCTTGATCCGATGGCAACTGGGTTACTACCCATTTGTCTTGGAGAGGCTACAAAATTTTCTAGGTTTTTACTTGATGCAGATAAAACATATGAAGCTTTAATAAAATTAGGGTATATAAGCTCCACAGGTGATACTGAGGGAGAAATTGTAAAGAATAAAAACAAAGACCTACCTAAATTAGCAGAGCTTAAAAAAGTGCTTAAAAAGTTTATTGGTAAAAATAATCAATTACCTCCTATGTATTCGGCATTAAAGCATCAAGGTAAGCCTCTATATACTTTTGCAAGAGAGGGGGTAAATATTCATAGGGAAAAAAGGCCTATAGTGATTTATAAATTAGATCTAATAAGCTATGAAAAAGATTTATTAAGAGTGTTAGTTAAGTGCTCGAAGGGAACTTATATAAGAGTTCTAGCAGAAGACATAGGCAATGAATTGGGGGTGGGGGGTTATTTGATGGGGTTAAGGCGAACTGAAATTGGGACATTAAACCTAAAAGAGTCAATCAGCTTAGAAGGCTTAGAAAAAATGCAAAATAAAGAAAGGCTGCTTTTATTAAGGCCGGTTAGTGATCTGACGGCTGGCTTTAATGATATTAGTTTATCGATGGAAGACGTGGCTGTTATTAAAAACGGACAAGAGTTAATTATTAATAATAAGGAGGCCGGTTATTATTCATTATTTGATAGTTGCGGTAATTTTTTTGGTGTTGGAGATTTAAATGAAGATTGCATATTAAAAGTTAAGAGACTAATGTCTACTCAAAATTAAATGAAATTAAAAACTTATTGTTAATTAACAAGAATACCGTTAAAATGTGCGGTTCCGAAATAGGAGAATAGCATGACAAGTACAGCTGTAGAAAAAGCGAAAGTAGTAAGTGATTTTCAAATAGCGAAAAACGATACAGGCTCACCTGAAGTTCAGGTGGCTTTAATTACTGATCGTATAACTTATTTAACTGAGCATTTTAAAACTAATGCTAAGGATCATCATTCACGAAGAGGTTTATTAGCTCTTGTGAGTCAGAGACGAAAGCTTCTTGATTACTTAAAGCGTAAAAATTTAGATAGATATCAAGATTTGATTAAGCGCCTTGGTATAAGAAAATAGTTATTAAGTTTAAAGTTTAAGGCCGATTCAAGCATTAAGAGATTAATGTAATCGGCCTTTTTTTGTGTTTAAATTGTTTTCATTATTAAGTAGTGAATAATGAATTTGAGAAAAGGATATATAAATGTTTAATAAAGTTAAAAAAAGTGTCAAGTTTGGCGAACATAATTTAATAATAGAAACTGGTGAAATTGGCCGTCAGGCAGACGGAGCTGTAATGGTAAGTTATGGCGATACGGTGGTATTAGTGACTGCTGTTGGAAATAAAATTGCAAGAGAAGGCCAAGAGTTTTTCCCATTAACCGTTGATTATCAAGAGAAAAATTATGCAGCTGGAAAAATTCCAGGTGGCTTCTTCAAGAGAGAGGGAAGGCCAAGCGAAAAAGAAACATTAACCTGTAGATTGATTGATCGACCATTAAGACCACTATTTCCAGATAATTTTTACAATGAGATTCAGATTGTAGCAACAGTGGTGTCGTCTGACAGTGAAATTGATTCAGATGTGCCAGCTATCATTGGTGCTTCTGCAGCTTTAGCAATCTCCGGAATACCTTTTCATGGCCCAGTTGGCGCAGCAAGAGTGGGTTATTTAGACGAGAAATTTGTAATTAATCCAACTAAAACTCAGCTTGAAAAAAGTGAGTTAGATTTAGTCGTAGCTGGAAGTGATTCAGCGGTGTTAATGGTAGAATCTGAAGCAAAGGAATTGCCTGAAAAAGTAATGCTTGATGCAGTATTGGAAGGCCATAAGGCTATGCAACCTGTAATTAAAATGATTAATGACTTTGCAAAGGAAGCTTCAAAAGAGCCTTGGGATTGGTCAGCACCAGTACCAGACAAAGAATTAATTAGTAAAATTGAAAAAGTTGCTTTAAAAGATTTAGAAATAGCCTTTGCTATTAAATCAAAAAGTGATCGTTCAGAAAAAATAAATGAAATAAAAGACAAAGTTCTCGAGGCACTTGTAACAGACGATACAAAAACATCTCAATTAAACCAAATTAAAGACGAATTGCATAATTTGGAAGCAAAGATAGTTAGAAATAAGATTTTAGATGGAGAGTCTAGAATTGATGGAAGAGACACTCGAACTGTAAGGCCTATTGAAATTAGAACTGGAGTACTTCCAAGGGCTCACGGATCAGCTTTATTTACTAGAGGTGAAACTCAAGCATTAGTAGTTGCTACTCTCGGTACAGGGCGCGATGAACAAATCATTGATGCGTTACAGGGCGAGTATAAAGATCGATTTATGTTGCATTATAATTTTCCTCCATACGCAACCGGTGAAACTGGACGTGTTGGTACACCAAAGCGTCGAGAGATAGGCCATGGTAAATTAGCAAAAAGAGCATTATCTGCAGCACTGCCATCTTCAGAAGACTTTGATTACACTATCAGGCTGGTATCAGAAATTACTGAATCTAATGGTTCGAGCTCTATGGCTTCTGTTTGTGGTGGGACAATGGCTATGATGGATGCAGGTATTCCTGTCAAAGATCATGTTGCTGGTATCGCAATGGGCTTAATAAAAGAAGATAACCGTGTTGCTGTACTTACAGATATATTGGGAGATGAAGATCACCTGGGCGACATGGACTTTAAAGTTGCAGGAACTGATAATGGTATAACTGCTTTACAAATGGATATAAAGATTAATGGCATTACAACAGAAATTATGCAGGTAGCTCTTAGTCAGGCAAGAGAGGGAATTGATCATATTCTGAAAATAATGAAGAAAGAGCTTAAGGGAAGTCGTGAGAAAATGTCACAATTTGCCCCACAAATTATTACTTTAAAAATTCACCCTGATAAAATAAGAGATGTTATTGGAAAGGGAGGTGCTGTTATTAAAGGTTTAGCTGCCGATACAGGCGCTACAATCGATATTGACGATAGTGGCTTAATAAAAATTGCTTGTACCAGCGCTGAATCTGGAGAAGATGCTCTTGCTAGAATTAAAGAGATTACAGCTGACGTAGAAGTAGATCAAATATATGACGGGACTGTTATTAAAATCCTCGACTTTGGTGCAATAGTTTCATTGTTGCCTGGAAAGGATGGTTTATTACACATTTCTCAAATTTCTCATGAGAGAATTAAAGCTGTAAAAGATCATTTATCAGATGGAGATAAAGTTAAGGTTAAGGTAATAGAGGTTGACGATAAAGGCAGAGTTAGAGTAAGCGCAAAAGCTTTGATTGATGCGCCAGCAAAAGAAGCCCCAACTTCAACTGAAGATTAGGTTAAAAAAAATGCCGTTAATTAACGGCAATCTTCTAAACATAAAAAGCCCAATATATTTGGGCTTTTTATTATGCCAATTGTTTTTCTTTTATTTCTTCGAGTGTTTTGCAGTCAATACATAATGTTGCCGTAGGACGAGCTTGAAGTCTTTTCAGGCCAATTTCTTCACCACAGCCATTGCAATATCCATACTCATCTTCATCAATATTTTTTAGAGTATCATCTATTTTTTTTAAAAGCTTGCGCTCTCTGTCTCTATTTCGAAGTTCAAGTGCCATATCTGATTCTTGGCTTGCTCTGTCGTTAGGGTCCGCATAAGCTGTAACATCTGTTTGCATGTGACTAACAGTTCTATCGGTATCATGACCCAATTCTAGCTTCCAATCATTTAATACTTTTTTGAAATGTTTGGTTTGGGTTTTATTCATATACCTTTCATTGGTTCTAGGGTTATATGCCTTGAATGTTTTAAGTCTATTAGCGGCAGGCTTTTTACTAATGGCCTTTTTAGCGGCAGGCTTTTTACTAATGGCCTTTTTAGCGGCAGGCTTTTTACTAATGGCCTTTTTAGCGGCAGCCATAGCTTTTTCCATAAGTGATTTTTTTTGTACCATAGATATCCCTAAATTAAATTTGCCAGAGGCGAGATTCTACACTTTTTAGTAACTAATGAAAACCCTGTTACATGAGCTTTTGAGCTGTAAGTGTGTTCTCCATTAATGTAGCTACAGTCATAGGGCCAACTCCGCCTGGGACAGGTGTAATGAAAGCGGCTTTTTGGCTCGCCACATCAAATTCAACATCACCGACTAACTTATCATTAATTCGGTTGATGCCGATGTCGATGACAATTGCACCCTTTTTTATCCATTCGCCCCTTACTAGATTTTGCCTTCCAGCTGCAACAACGACTAAATCTGCCTGCCGAACCTTTCCTTCTAAATCTTTTGTTTTACTGTGGCATGAAGTAACAGTGCATTTCTCAAGCAATAATTCTAATGCCATTGGACGCCCGACATTGTTTGATACTCCCACAATTGTTGCATCAAGACCTTCTAAGTTAATTTTAGAGGCTTTAAGCATTTTTATAACACCATATGGCGTACAGGATCTTAACTTTGGTTGTCTGATTGCAAGTAAACCAATATTAAATGGATGGAAACCATCAACATCTTTTTTTGGATTTATGGCATTAATAATTTTGTTATCATCAATGTGTTCCGGAAGTGGTGACTGAATTAATACTCCGTCAATGTTTTGGTTTAAATTAATTTCATTAATTAGTATTAATAAATCTTTTTCAGTAATAGATGTATCAAAATCGTAAGAGATAGACTTTATACCTACTTTTTCACACGCAAGTTTTTTATTTTTAACATACACGTGAGAGGCAGGATTGTTACCAATTAATATAACAGCTAAGCAAGGATGCCTTTCCCCTTGATTCGTTCTTTTTTCTATTTCCTTCTTAACTTCTTCAAGAAGCTTACTGGCTATTTTTTTTCCATCTATGATTTGAGCTACCATGAGTAAATTATAATATTAAATTTAAAAAACTAATTTTATATTAATTTCTATATTTAGAGCGCCTTATTTCTAAAAAAATACTTAATTCTTCTGTAAGTAAAACTTATAAACTAATATGTGTGTAAAATAATATATTTGACCAAATAAGGTATTTGCGCTATATTTGCGCGTTCGGGGTGTAGCGTAGCCTGGTAGCGCGCCTGCTTTGGGAGCAGGATGTCGGGAGTTCGAATCTCTCCACCCCGACCATATATAAACAAGTAAAGTAAGCCCGATGTAGCTTTATTTGATAAGTTAGCTGCCCGTAGCTCAGTTGGATAGAGCATCTGCCTTCTAAGCAGAGGGTCACAGGTTCGAATCCTGTCGGGCAGGCCAATTTTTGGTGGCTGTAGCTCAGTTGGTAGAGTCCTGGATTGTGATTCCAGTTGTCGTGGGTTCGAGCCCCATCAGCCACCCCATTTATTCAGTGTTCCCGCTTAGTTTGTTCCTTCAAAAACCCTAAAAATTCAACGAAATGTCCTAAGTAAAAGGACGAGAGAAGGACAGGATTTCTGCCTTGTCTACACTTTAGAATATCATAAATTAGTCGAGTGACGCATACTAGAATAGACCCCACGCCCCGGGTACCCCCTCATTTTCAGGACGGGACTCCTATCGGGCCCTATACATCTAAATCTAGAGAAATGATTTCTAGTTTTCTCAAAAATACATCCCTACCCATAACACCATTTTTAAACTGGGACTCCTATCTACTCCTATAGGTTCTATTTTATAGAAATGCATTGAAAATAATCTAAACATTAAGGTTACTTGCAACAGGGAAAAATTAAAGAGAAAATAATTATAGGTCCTACATAGTAAAACATCTATAATTGTTTGATGATTAAAGTTTTCGTTAATACATTAGAATTCTACAAAAAAAATTTAAGATCTATCAGTAAACACTTGATTGTATCTTCTATGAGCGCAACTATAGAAGTAACATTATTTTTGTTACTTTTTACATCGTTGCAGAGCACATTATTTATTTCACACTTCTTTAGCTTTACAATTGCCTCCTTAATAGGATTTTTAGGACATAGCTACTTTACATTTAAGGTGGGATATTTAAATTCAAAAAATTTGATTTATTTTATAATGCAAGCGACAATATCCCTATTACTTGGTTACCTCTTATTATTATTTTTTATAGACAACCTGAGCCTCAATGCATTAATAGCAAAAATTATTCAGCTATGCTTAGTATTTAATTTTAATTTTATTTTCGGTAAATATATTTCATTTAAAAAAAGATAGAATGAATAAAATTATTTTTTTAGGGAAGAGCGAAAATTTTTTAAATATATTTTTAAAAAAGTACCATAAAAATCCATACTACGTTGTTCCATGGAGAGATCTCAGAAATAATAGTGAAACTATGCTTAATGAGCTCCGAAATCCTAAAGTAATAATTATTTGTGGTTATAATTATTGCTCAAGCCACATAAATTATGAGGAGTATATTAAGTCAAATATAAATCAACCAATTCAATTTTTAAAGAAAATAAAAACAGATAAAACAAAAGTTTTTTATATTAATACAGACTATGATGATAGAAAAAAATATACATTCTCAAGGTATCTTTACGCAAAAAATTTACTATCAAATTATTTATTAAAAAATTGTAAAAACTTAAAAATTATTAGAATTCCGACCCTGGCTGATAATGAAGGTAAATTATTAATATATGGGAATAAGTTAACCAAATTTTTATTTAATTTTGCTAAATCTCTTGGAATTATTAAAACAATCACAATAGAGCAATTTGAAGCATTAATTGATCATAAGGATGAGCCGAAAAATATATGCTTAATGGAGCCAATTGGCTTAAGAATTGGCAGACCACTATTAATTGATCGGGCATTGAGGATAATTTTTGGATAATAAAAAAATAATTATTATTGGCGGTGGTTTTACATCACTAGTTTTAAAATTGGTTATACCTAACTCAATTGTTCTTTCATCAAATTATTCTGGCGATAAAAAAAAATACAGAAAAAATTTATCAATAGAAAAAATATTTAGTTATAAAAATAAATCATATGGTGATTTAGAGTATAAACTTAAGACGAGTATTCTTCATGACATGCCTATATTAGGGGGTAACTCTAATATTTGGGGAGGATTTATAAATTTATCAGAAATACCTAATTCATTCATAAAGTTTCTTAAAGAAAATAAAGTCTATACAACAAAGCTCAGTTTTACGAATACAGGGTCAGTAGCAAATAAAAATATTCATCAATTGAGAGATGTAAATAATAACATTCTGAATGTTAAAAATCTAAAAATACAGTCAGAAGATTGCTTCGTAGAAAAATTAGATACAACAGGTAATTTTGTAAAGGTACAAACAACAGATAATAAAATCTACAAAGCTGCAAAAGTCTACCTTGCAACAGGTGTAGTTCAAACCCTAGACTTACTTTATAGATCAGGGTATCTTGAAAATGGTTCCAAAATAACTCTAGATGAATATGAACATAAGTTATCTGTTAAATTCACATTTAGAAAAAATTATTTTAATGAAGAGAGTGAGGAAAGCACAATAATAAGATTTAATCTATTAGTTGCATTAAAGCATTTTTTAGGGATTCAAGGAAATATAAAATTAATAGGTTTATTTAATTGGATTCCAATATATATCGAGCAAAAATTCTCGAAAAAAAATTCTAAACTAAAACTTAAATTAGATAAAAATATATTTATCGAAGAAATAGAAAGTATAAATTTTGGTAGATCAATTCACTATTGCAATCTTACAATTAATGAAGTACCAATTCGAAAATATTTAGAAAAAATACATAAAAAAATTGATGGCTCAGGAATGGCTTTTATCAAACAAAAAGGACCAGGTCCGATCTCAAATGATATTATTCTAGATATTCTTAAAAAAATAGTTTGATCAAAATGTCAAAAACAAATTTATTCGTTATTATTGATTTTATCATAGGCACAATCCTACTTTTTTTTGGAATTATTTATCGTCAAATACGTAAAATATTTCAGGTAGAATATAGCTCAAAAAAAATCCTGGTGATAAAAATTCTCGGAGCAGGAAATTTTTTAGCTATCAATAAAATAATAAATAAAAAAGATATTTATATAATTACCTCGAAGGAAAATGTTTTATGCCTTAAGAAAATTAATCCTAGAATTAAGATCTATGAGATAGATACGAGAAATTTTTTAACCTTATTTTTTTCTATTGCCTCTTTATTTTTTAAGCTGTTAAATATTACTTTTTCTCAAGTTATAAATCTTGAGTGTGAATCTCGATTTGCTAAATTTTTATGTTCAATTTGCAATGCTAATAAAATTTCAGGGATCTCAAATAAAAATAAAAGTATTACTGATGTCCTCATTTATGATAACTACCTTGTGGGAACCAACTTTCTTAACAAAACAAATTTGATTAATCAATTATTTAGATTTACAAAAAAAACTAATTTATTAGTTAAATCATTGGTAGAAAATCAGCAAAATTTTTTTCTGCCAATAGATGCTAAATCATTATCGGTTATATCACTTACACCATCATGTAGTGAAACTGATAATTTAAGACGGTTATCAAATTCTAATTGGGAGTATGTTCTAAAGCAGCTACTCTCTATAAAATCTGTAGAAAGAATAAAAATTATTTTTTCTGATAAGAATGATCTGCAGTATAGTTTCTTTGAGTTACTTGGAAGGAAGAATAATAAAATTGAGATTTTAGTGACTAATTATGATCAATTTATAGATAATATAAATAATTGTGATCTACTTCTTACTATCGATTCCCAGGCATTACATTTAGGACAAAAATTTAGTAAACCAACTATATGTTTTTATGGACCGACGAATCCTTTTTCCATTAATATTGTTGATTCCACTTTCCCAATTTACCAGTCACTCGAATGTTCGCCCTGTACACATAAGTATTATAAGTTGCCATGTTCTAATAAAGCTCCTTGTATGAAATTCTCTAAAAGCCAATTATCTATTAATAAACTCCCAGGAATTTTTGTACTTAATAAAAATGAAGGGTAGCATTCCAGCATACATTTTAAGTATTTTTTTGATTGGGTTAGGATTTATTTTTATAACCCCTCCATTCGAGGCGTTCGATGAGAATGCTCATTACTCTAGAATTATTGAGACAATTAGCAATGATTATTCCCCAATACAAAAAAAAACGCGGATGGATAGTAGGATTGAGAATTACGAAGGCCCACTGCCTTATGGGAACGGATCGCTACCGTTTGATAATCACCTTACTTACCATAAATTTTTTAATGCTCCCTATACAGAAAATTTTATTCAAAAATATAAAAAAAATAGTTTTGATTTTTCTTATAGTGAAGGAAGTATTTATAATTGGCAGTATCAACATCCCCCTTTATATTATATGGTTATGGGTATATTTCTTAGCCCTTTTGATAGCCTTACATTACATAATCAAATTAATTTTCTAAGAGTTATCTCTTTTCTAATTGCTTTAATATCTGTATCAATTTCTGTGATTGCTGTCCAAAAAATTTCTAATATAAGTAATGGAATTATTGGATATTATTTTTACCCAATAATATTCCCAATGTTTTTTATTGAGTTCTCTCGCATAGGAAATGATTCATTATGTTTTCTTATAAATTCGATAATATTTTATTACAGCATTATTTGGTATAAAAATAGAAATAATTTTTCGCTGCTAGCCATAAGCTTACTTTTGGGAGTTGGAATCCTTGTTAAAGCTTTCTTCATACCTATTTTTATAGCATTGATCATCTTCGTTGCTTTTATTGAGCAAACTACATTAAAAAATAAATCTCGAACTCTAAAATCAATGATTTATCTTACACTCCCGTTTTTAGCCTTTTTTATTCTCTGGTCTATTTTTAATTCTCAATTTAATAAAGATATGGGTTTAGGGTCGGAATTGAATGAACTAATGCATTACCCGATCCTTAAAATCTTAGATAATTTCTCAATACAATCATTCTTACGTGGGTTATTAGTTCCAATTGTAACTTTTTCATGGTCTGGAACATGGTCTTTAACTAGATTACCAGTTTTAATGCAGCTGTTATTTTTAATCCCTAGCATATATATTGCAATATGCATTCTTACATACGTAAACCGTCAAAGGATTTATTCGTACCATTATTTAGGTATTCTTTTATTATTCTTCTTTTATCTTGCATTGGTGGCTCATGTTTTTATAAGTCAGATTTTAAGTGGATTGGGAACGAGTGGGGGGTGGTACTTCCATATTTTTTTCCCATGGATTGGCTTAATGTTAACTGACGCTATTAAACCTCTTTTTTTAAATAGGGCAAGGAAGTTAATTCTTTCATGGGTGGTTCGGTTTTCTCTATTATTTATTTTTATAGTTACATGGTTTAATCTTACTCTTTACGCTGGATGCTCAATTAAAGATGATTCAAAGCACTTTAATTTTTCTGGACAATTTTTTTGTCTCGATAAAATTCCAGAAATTATTCAAAATAACTTAATACTTAACCATACTTTATTCGGTCTTTTTTGCATCGTTTTTGGCTATATTATTTTATGTTACATTATTAAAAATATTTCTATCAAACAGTCAATATAATTTTTACTTAATCTTCTATTTTTTATTTAAATTGATAACTAGATTAACTTATTAATCTTCAATAATGCATAGGTCAAATTCTCAGGTTTGCTAAGGTCTAGGCTAAGATATTCAGAAGGAGGGCGCCCCAAAAATTCTGCAGTAGGTGTCATAAAGCCACCTTGTTTTCCTATGTCACAAAGGTAACGAAGTCTGCAATTAGTATCCGCATGTTCCTGCCTCGTTAACTTCGTGGCATTCCCATGAGACCAGTTCCAGTGATTAGACCCAGTGCTTCCTGGTCTTATATGCCTCTTGTACTTACGTCGTTGCATTAGATTTTTCCTGTTGAACGGGGTTAACTTCGCGAGTTATTCGCTTAATTAGTGACTGCGATGACAGAAATGACGGGGTTATTACTAAATCTCTAGTATTAATTCTCTTTATAATATTAAAAGTTGTCATTATTGTCATTTTCATAAAAAATGTATTAAAATCAATTAGTTATACATGACAAACCCTCATAAACACTTGTCATTTCTGTCATGTTATTTCCCAATCAACTGTCTTACCAACGATCTCTTCAAACTCTTTTCTTGCAAGATTAATATGCGGTAGATTAAATCCGCGGGATGTTGCTGTGCGATGTTCTTGTGCACTTGGTATAAGCTTATTGATGGATGACTTAATATCCTCGTTTTGAATTGTTTTATATTTTTGAGCCTGATAGTCATGATCTTTATAGTAATACTTAAGATCATTAAGCGAGATAAAAAAATCATCTTCCCAATTAGTCAACCCAATTTTTTTTGTATTTAATATTTCATATACCCATCGATCAATACCTTGAAGGGACCGAATAATTTGCATGGCATGAATCTGGGTTTTGGGTCTCAACCTTACATTAAAATCCCTAATGTTTTTCGTTTTCAAAAGATGCACAAAGCCATTCAGTTGATCAGTATTATTCATGATATCCATAAGCTGATTAAAGTATTGATGGTCATTTTGTCGACAGCTACTAATAGGAACTGCAAATAAACGCCGGTCATCTTTACTTGTCCTTAAGAAATGCTCGTGATTCGTGGCAAGGAAGAATCGATGAAGTGAATTAACGGTTCTTGGCATCTGATGCTTTGCTTCGACATTAATATAAGGCTCTGTAATAAGATTCTTCAACTTCTCTTGGCCAGCCGTATCATTGACATACATTGCTTCATCTAAATTAATGATTAGTTTGCGTTCTAAGCATAAATTAAACCTGCCGGTGATGCTCTCGATATCGTTAATCATGAGGGTGGTTCTTGACCAAATCTTACTGAGCATTTGCATAAAGACACCTTTACCACAGCCCTGAGCTGACATTAGGGCAACCATAATGCCGGGTTTTTCTTCAGGTTTCTGATAAAGGTGCGCTAAGTAATTTATAAGGTATTCAAAGATGATCCTGTCTTTACTTGCTATAACGCTATAGAGAAAATCCACAATTTCATGATAAGGGGTATCGATCGGTTCAATAGTCGGGGGTACCCACAAATTTAGAATATTTCTAGGTTGATTTTTTGGATGAAATTTAATTTCATTGTAAACATGCGTATTAGGGTCATTCAGATATTGTAAAAAAACTTGTTTTGGGGTCCCTGGTACAGGTTGATTAGTCAAAAATCGTTCAATCAGAATCTTGCTATTTCTCTCATTATAAAAATTTAATTCTTGATCAATGGTGCCGCGCCGGTATTGCGTTAATTCACCTTCATCCACGACTAGGAACTGCCCTCCCATTTTAAGTAAACTAAAGTTTTGCTGCACTAATTGAAGTGCATTCATGGCTTGTGCTTGTGCTAGTTTCATTCATCACTCCAATCTTCTGATTCTATGGAAGCGTAATGAATTAATGTACCAAGTGTTATGGAGTGCCTGTTTTCGCCCGTACGATTATTATCATAACGATTAACTAAATCACAAAAATAATCTTCGTCCCAACGATGTAATTCGGATCTAGACCATGCTTTTGCTATTTGAACTCCCAAGTCACCCCAGCCAAGAGAAAGTACTGAAAAGATAATATTTCTATACTTATCCCCTGGGCAATCTGCGTTAATTTTATTTAATAGGTCATTAATATTGGCTATTTGATTAGGAGTTGGGGGTAGGTATTGGGTAAATGTACGGGATTTAACTTTTTTAGGTTTTGGTTTATGCGTATCTGTAAAAACTTGGATTTCTTTACTAATATCTTTAATATCACCACGAGCATCCTTACCAGTGACCGTTAAATAGCGATTGGTTGAATATACCTCAATATGATTATGAGACCAGTTGTTAATAATCTTGTCTGATAAGCCAAATAATCTTATTCCTTTTCCGGAGGGACTAACCTCACTATAGGTCTCATTTAATTCCCTGCGAAAATCTTCAAAATCTGATTCAGTTCTTCCTTCCTGCATATCAATATCAATACCTATTAGATAGCGATTATTAATTGGTAATGCATTAAGTTTGAAGCCAAGGCCACTGATAAGATGATTATTATTGTAATAATTTTTAGCTTCTAAAAAGGATAGTAAATTATTGGGATCTTGATAATTAATAATGATTCGAACGTCAGAAGGATTGACGGGGAGTTTGCTAAACTTTCCCCGTACGTCGGTTTGCCCTTTTCTCCAACATAACCAGTTATCAGCATTGGTAAGCACTTGGGGTATTGGGGCATTGCAATTAAAAAATCTCATAATAGATCCTCCAGATCAGTTAACTGTGGATTTGTTTGAGACTCATAGTTATTTTCACTGATCGATAAAAAATTACCTTTGTCAGAAGCTCTCATCCAAGCAGCTATTTTTAGTTCATCTCCCGCTTTTAGATCTTTTGATAAAATAATCTTCCCCGTTAAGTCTGGTTGATTATCTTTACTTTTAAATTGATTTTTAAAAAGACTGCCAGTTCCTGGTTTATGAGTAAAGCTTGTCATTTGTTTCTCCATAAAATTAATAAAAAACGCATTAAATTAAGCTATTTGCGTTTAATATAATTATTCATTTTATGGAATAGAAGTATTGGTTAGCTTTGATTTAATAAAAAATTACTAAACTAACCTGTTAATAATCAATAACTTAATATTTAATACTTCGTAGTAAACCTTCTAATTCGTGGACTTTTTTTACCAAGTCTTTTTTTGACGCTACAGACGTTTTAACAGTTACATGGCCAATTTGACCTTTTGATTCTAACCCTTCAGATGGCAATTTAAGAGGATGTCGATTTACATCAAATCTGCACCAATCATTCCAAGCACAAATATCAACTTTAATCTCTTCTCCTTCTCTAATTTTGAGATTTGGATATTTCTTGTTCAAGGCAACGTTTTTTTCGAAGTTTGCTATTAGGCTGGATACTAAATTATCAACTCCGATTAATGTTTTATTGCTATAGGAGTTACTAATTAATACCCTTTTGATATGTATTCTCAAATCTGTAGTTTTAATAAGCAAAGTTATAACTTCTTCTTTTAAATCAATTATTCAGTTTAGTAATTAATGCTTTTGATTGCAAGTGAGTATAGCGCCTGAGCATTGCCCAACTCTTATGGCCGCTTATTGATGCGACTTCCGGTATAGATAAACCCTTTTCAAAAAATCGTGTAATGGCTTCATGACGCAAGGTATGGAAACTGATATTGACTAGTCCGCTGCGTTTGACTGCTCGCCTAAAGGCCACCGAAACAGCATGCTCTTTAATAGGGAATAACTGGCCGCTGTCCCTTTCAATCTCCTGCAATAACACCTTCACTTGATTAAAAATGGGTATCTGCCGGTTCTCACCATTCTTTGTATCCGTTAGATACATTAATTGCTTCTCCCAATCAATATCGTCCCAGTGAAGCTTAATTAACTCGGATCGTCTCATACCAGTCAGCAACGCTAACCGAATCAGGGAAGGCAAATAAGGCGACTGGGTCTGTTGAATTAAGGCCGCAACATCTTCATCCGTAATACGGGTCTCTCGTGCTCCAGGTAACTTCGGTTTATGTATATGTTGAACCGGATTTTTAAGACCCTCATACCCCCACTCATGTTGAGCCACGGTATATAGGTGGCTGAGAACAGCCAGGTGGAGTCTTATGGTATTTGAGCTGTAGCCTTTTTTTACCTGCTCATCACGCCATGTTGCGAGGTGCGATATTTTGAGGTCGTGCAGTATACGACGACTGACTGGGTGAAGTCGCCATGCTTGAATACGGTACTGCTCAATGGCAGCACTTTTTTTTCTGGGAGTGACTTCAGTTAAGTAGCGTTTAAACGCTTCACCGACCGTGATCAAGGCCGGTTTGATGTTATGAATTCCTAAGTCAATATCGCGCTCTACCTTTCTCGCCCAGAGCTTTGCATCACTCATAGTAAAAAATGTTCTAGCCTGCGTTGGTCCGCTGGCTCTTTGTATTCTTGCCTGCCACTTACCATGACGTTTTCTGTATGTTGCCATTATGTTCTCCAAAAAGGACCAGAGAAGGACAAAGTGTGCGAGAATAACCAGGTGGCCCAAAGACGCTGTAGCTCAGTTGGTAGAGCCCTGGATTGTGATTCCAGTTGTCGTGGGTTCGAGCCCCATCAGCCACCCCATTTATGAGTTTATGAAAAGTTTATGAAAAGTTTATGAAAAGTTTATTCAATTTTGTTCTTATTCTTTTGTTTTCAACGAATATATCCGCTAATGAAAAAATTTTTTTTGAAAATGATAGTTTTATAGGAACAATTTTTTTATGGTCAGTGGAGAATTCTGGCTTCAAAACTAAAGCTTTTGTATCATTTAAAATAAAAAAATATATAACAGTAAAGAATACAAAATTTTATTCTCAATATTTAGAATACGACTGCGGAGCATCGAAACCAATAATTTTGGAGGAAAAGCTTACTGCTGATTCACTTGGTGTCGGAGAAAGAATTTACGACCTAAAAGCATTACTAAAAATAAGAAAGGAAGTAGAAAAATCATACCCAAGTTTTTACGAAGAAATTTGCATATAAAATTTCTTAATTACCTCTTCCCTCATAAAGTATTTTCCAGCCATCAATTTTTTTAATCCATATTTGCGTTTTATGCATTTTAATAGCAGTCAAGTTACTTTTATAATATTGATCAAAATTTACTAATACCATTTCATTTTCAATATTTGGATACTCAAATATTGAAATATTACTTAGCTTTATGTCTATATTCTTAGACTTGTTAATCACATCTCTTTTCTTTGGTGTCCAATTTTCATATGAATGGTTGTTATACATGGAATTTTTTTCATAAAATTTAATATAACTATTAAAATCTTTTTTTTCCCAATATTTTTTCCAATTTTCAACTTTATTTAAAATAGTTTGCTTATGATCAATCAAAGTATTGGATTCGATTAAACTTTTATCAGAAATAATAATTGGAGTATTTGGAGTATTCAAGATATTAGCAATTTTTTTTAAATCATGGTTTGAAAGAACAATACAGCCATCACTTGATTCTGGAGCCCGTGAAAAAGTATTTTGAGGTGTTCCGTGAATCCATATACCTGATCCAGTATATTTATTTAATTTATCGTATACATTGGGGTAATTAATCCTATAAGCGCCATCACCATATAAATCTGGAAGCTTTCTTTTAATTTTATTTTTTAAAAAGTACATACCAACAGGAGTTCTCTTGTCCCCTTCATATTTTTTATCAAAACCATTCTTGCCGATACTCGCATAATGGTCAGAATTAAATATCAAGCGTCCATTATCATTTTTGTAGGTAAATAACCTAGAACTTTTTACGTCGACATATATCAAATATTTGTACTTATTACTTAATTGAATATTAAAATTTGGAGTTAAATTTTGACTATTTTGAAGGTAATTTTTAATTCTTCGTGAAGCCTCTTCTTTAAAATCCTTAACTACATCAGGATTCGATTTGTAGATCCTTCCACCAAAATAATTGAGGTTACCAGAGCGCGCCGTTAAGAGGTCACCATGAATTAAATGCGCTAGTTTAAAGTTAGGCACTTGTTGGATTAAAGTATTAATATTATCAATTGCTCCGTTTATGTTACCTTGTGATATTTTGTCAAGACTCATGATAAGAAGTTCTTCAGGAAGGAGCTCAGGCTTTTCTTCTGCTTCTATAGCTTTGAGGTTTGTATAAAATAACAAGAAAAATAAAAAGATGTATCTCATATGGTTAAATCAAGTTTGTTTAGTAACTTTATCCGGAAAATTCTTCGATGATTTTCCAATCGTTTGACTGGAATTCAAAAAATAAAGTTTTTTTAGATTTTTGTTGGTATCCAGTTGATTTGTAATCTTGGTAAAATACGGCTTGTATTATATCTTTTTTAAATTTTAATTTTATATTCGAGATGCTTATAGAGATATCTTTTTTATTTATAATTCTATCTCTTCTATAGTTTTCCCATTCATCCTGGCTCATCTGGTTTGGATATTTAAAATTTTCAGAATAGGAGTTAAAGTATAAATCTAAATCTTTCTCTTCCCATGCAGTTTTCCATAATTTTATTGTTTTAATTATTTTCTTTTTATCCCCCGATTTACTTCGAGCCTTTATTACAATATTTTTTTTGTCTAATTCTTCGATAACAATAGATTTTTCATTTGTATTTGGTTTGTAGTTAAAAAGCTCGGTAATAAGTTTTAGTTTATTTTTAGCAATTTTATTATCTTTATCAATCTCAAATGCCATATTGTATGCATTTGAAGCCATCTGCGTATAAATATCCCCCAGATTTACATGAGCCACAGAATAACTTGAATTAGTTTTTATTGCTTTCTCTAGAATTTCTTTGGCAAGGTCCAACTCCTGCCGTTCTGCATATATAACAGCTAAATTATTATAAGGTTCGGGAAGATTTGGATGTTTATTAATTAAGTCATTGTAAGTATTAATCGCATTATCAATTTGATTAAGCTTTGCCTCTGTCACACCTTTGTAGAAAAGTAGTCTAGGTTCTCCAGGAAAAGACCTAAGTCTTTTTTTTATTTTCTCAAGAGCTATAAAAGGTTTTTCATTAATTAAAATTAATATAGAATCCATATCATTTTGTTCATTTGCCAAAGCCAGCAATGGAATAATAAATAAAAAAATAATTATCTTTTTCACAATTTTTATAATCAACTCCAATTAATTAACCGCAATTTACGTGAAACAGCTTGAATATAATATATAAAATACAATTAATTATAAACCATTAAAAGTATGTTAAATGATTTATTATGAATAGTGTCTGAGTATATTTTTAATGCATTTTGAGTAAAAAAATAACTAATGAAAAAAATTCTACTAACATTTGCAATAAGAGCAATTTCAATATTGATTACAATTTTATCATTATTTTTAGTCACAGAATTTTTAAACCCAGCTGAAACTGGAAAATATTACAACATATTAACTTGGATGTTATTTGTTTCCTTTTTTGTTAGATTTGGGTTTGATAAAACAATAATTAAGCTTAAAAATCAATTAAGCTGTAATGGCGTGGACTTATATAAGAAATTATTATTTATTCAGCTAATAATCTATGGTTTATTTTTATTTTTGTTAATATTTTTTTGGGAATTTAACAGTTTACAAATATTAGAAGATTATTCTTACATATTTATAGTGCTTTCATCTGTCATCTTTTATTCTAATAATCTTTTAATCTCTGGTTACCTAAATGCAGTAGGCAAATCTGGGTTAGGTAACTTTTTTGCTGTTGGGCTATTGCCATTAATATTCATAATTTTTATGTTAACTAATTATTATGTTTTCAATAAAGATATTAATCTGAATCATTTGTCTAAATTATATTTTTATTCAGGGTTTGTAGGGTTTATCGTTGTCAATTTTGTTATTTTTTATTTCAATCAGCTCATTGATAAATCTAAGAATATTTTTAAAATGAATAAAATAATATTTACTGAATCTGGCCAAGTTTTCATTTATGAGGGGCTGAATTTTAGTTTAGACTGGTTTGTGTTTTTCTTGGGAGCAATATTTATATCTGCCGAATCAATAGGTGAGCTACATATTTTTGCGCGGCTTGCTTTTTTTATTGCAGTCCCGATGGCTGTTATGGGTACAATCGCCGCTCCCATATATGCAAAATATTTTCAAAAAGATTCTAAACTAATTCAAAAAACAATATATACCAGCGCCTCTATATCAACTCTACTCTCAATTATTGTAAGTATTTTTATGATACTTTTTTCACATGAAATTTTAACTTTATTTGATATTAATAATTCAGAAAATCATGATGTATTTTATATTTTTATAATTGCACAATTATTCCATGTTATTTTTGGAGCCAATGATTATGTTCTGCAAATGTTTGGTAGGGCATCAGTTATGAGATCAATAACATTTTGGTCTTTTCTTGCCACAATTATTATATTCTTTTTTATTAATCTCTATAGTACTTTATTAGCCGTACCTTTATCCCTTATTTTTGGTCTGGTTGTTAAAAATATGTCTGCAACCTATTATATTTATAAAAAATATAAATTAATTTGTTTTCCATCTTTATATTTAATAAAAGATTTAGCTCTTTTAAGGCTAAAAAAAATTGATAATACTTTTAAGTAATTTAAATTTTTAGTTAGCATAATTTCAATTATCAATAATTGCTCCTTAAAGTTATAATGCATATTAATGTTTTCAAAAATTTCATAATCTACGAGGTGAGTAATGACTAAGCTTTCAAAAAAAGCACTTGTTTTGGGTGGGGGTGGGTTTATTGGCTCTCATCTTGTCAGAAGGTTAAAAAACGAGGGTTATTGGGTTAGAGCTGTTGATTTGAAGTACCCAGAGTACTGGCAAACAGAGGCTGATGATTTCATTCAAGGAGACCTTAAAGAGAAAGAGTTGTGTAAACAAGCTTTGGATCAACAATTCGATGAAATTTACCAATTAGCCGCAGACATGGGTGGAGCAGGGTTTATATTTACGGGTGAAAATGATGCAGACATTATGCATAATAGTTGTATGATTAATTTGAATATATTAGAGGCATGCAAAACCCAAAAAAATAAAAATATTTTTTATAGTGGATCTGCTTGCATGTATCCAGAACACAACCAGCTGGACCCAGATAATCCAAATTGTTCAGAGGAATCAGCTTATCCTGCAAATCCAGATTCTGAGTATGGCTGGGAAAAGCTATTCTCAGAGAGACTATATCTCGCTTATTTACGTAATTATGGTTTTAATTCGCATATCGCTAGGTACCATAATATTTTTGGTCCCTACGGGACCTGGGATGGAGGGAGAGAAAAAGCTCCGGCAGCAATATGTAGGAAGGTTGCATTATGTGATGCTAGTGATCAAATTGAAATATGGGGTGATGGCGAGCAAACTCGATCTTTTTTGTATATAGATGAGTGCTTAGATGGAACAACAAAGCTTACAAGATCAAATTTATCTGGTCCCTTTAATATTGGCTCAGAAGAGATGGTTACAATTAATGGATTAGTAGATATTGTTGCTGAAATTGCAGGGAAAAAAATTACTAAATCTCATATTGATGGACCATTAGGTGTAAGAGGGAGAAACTCTGATAATAAGTTGGTACACGAAAGATTAAAATGGAAGCCAACCCAACCCCTTATCAAAGGTCTTGAATTAACTTATGACTGGATTGATAGTCAAGTAAAGGCAAATAAATGAGCACTCTATCAATTATTTTACCTACTCATAATGAGGTCAAATCACTTGGACATGTAATTAAAAGTTGGAACAATTATTTAGTAAAAAGAAGTATCAAGCACGAATTTGTGGTGTGTGAAGATGGGAGTACTGATGGTACAAAGGAATTAATAATACTTTTATCAAAAAAATACCCAATAAAAAATGAGTCTTCGGTTGATAGAAGAGGTTATGGCGGCGGAGTTTTATCAGGTATAAAAGCAAGTAAATATAAATATTTATTATGTATAGATAGCGATGGACAATGTATGCCTGATTCTTTTGATATTTTCTGGAAAAACAAAGAAACTTCAGATATATCAATTGGTATTAGAGATCCTCGAATGGACCCAATTATAAGAAAAGCCTATTCTTTTTTATTTTTAATTCTCCACAGAATTCTTTTTATCTCTAATATTAAAGATCCAAGCTGCCCTTATATCCTTGCAAAAAAAGAAGTATATTTAAAATTAGTCCCTTATTGTAGCTATATGCGTGAGGGTTTTTGGTGGGGATATATAGGCGCAGCACTAAAGCTTAGAATGAGTATAAGCCAATATTCAATTAAGCATTTCCTAAGGTATGACGGATCAAGTGTTGTTTATAAGCCAATTAAGATGCCTGCAATTATCGTAAGAAACATAATCGGTTTAATAAAATTAAGATTTAGCTAATTTTGAGACACTTCATACTTTATTTTGCAATAGGTCTAACTTGTGTGCTCATTGAAGTTTATCTATATAAGTTGTTAATATTGCAAATCAATTTATATATAGCGAATATAATTGCAATATTTCTAGCATCTATTTTTTCTTTTTTAATGAATTTAAATTTTAATTTTAAGAGAGACGATCAAAAATTAACAAGATACATAAAATTTATTTCTGTAATAATATTTGGGATGGTTCTTTCAACTTTATTATTAAAAATTATGTTTATTTATTATGACCCAATAATTGCAAAATATATAACAATTCCAATTGTGGCATTTTCTCAATTTTTATCTAATAAATATTGGACATTTAGGAAAATTAAAAATTAATTTTTAGCTCATGAATAATATTGTAAGAACACCTAACTTTATATTTTATAGCATCTTAGCTATAGCAAACATTTTTGCTTATAGCTTTATTGAGCCTCATTTTCAATTATTTGATTCTGCTTTATTCAAACTACAACTAATTTATCCAACACAAGGCTGGCTTCCATATAAAGATTTTGTATTTATATATCCATTTGGCCCATCTTTACTATCATTATTTATTGATAAGTTATCTTTTGGGGCCTTCAATCTAATAACATTTGTATGGCCAATTCATTTTCTCCTTCAATTGGTGATAGTCGAACAAATACGAAAAATCTATTCAGATCAAAATATTCATACGATAGTTACAATACTCGTAATTGAAACTCTGTTTATAGCTAAATTGGGGGGTGAACCTTTCTCGGTATTGCTAACCTTCATCTTATGTTTAGAATATTTTACAACCTATCAAACTAAGAAGATTACCTGGAAAATATTTGCTTATTCAATTCTCCTTTGTTTTGTAAGGTGGGATAGATTAGTATTTTGCCTAGGTATTCTGTTTTTATATAGAGCATTTTGTAAAATAAAAGGTGTAGATTTCGAAATCACTCATACAGCTAAATTATTTTTAATTAGTTTGAGCGCAATATTACTTCTAATTTCATCTTTTTTTATTTATGGAAATGAAAATTTTTATAATGTCATACAATATGTATTTTTTGACCCTTTTATAATTGCTAAATTCAGAAGCCTCCCATTTAAATGGGATAATAATATTTTAAGTATTTTAAATATTTATTACTTTATATTATTAGCCTATATTTTAGTTGGCTGTTCTTTAATTAAAGAAAAATTTAATGATCGTAAAGTTTTTTTTTATTTTTTAGGAATTTCTCTTTTTATTCCTACACTTTCTAGGTCAGACGTAGGTCATTTTCTACCTTTTTATATATCAAGTCTTTTTTTAATTTACTCATTGCCTTCATTCTTTAGCAGGTTTTATTTAAAAAGTAAGAAATTAATTCTTTCGATAAATGGAATTTTTTGTTTTTTTATAATCTTTATATTTAGTTTTTTAATCACGCAAAGTCAAGTTGAAAATACTTGTAACAGTTTTAATGATTTGAAATATGGCTATAAAAGTATCTTTGTTGGTAACTCCCAATATGATGATTTTAATATTAATTATCTATACCTTTACTTACAAAATATTAATTTAAAGCCTGCAACTAAATATATTAGCGATGAACCTGGAATTCAGAATAACTGTGATAGGGCTCAAGAGATTATAAAAGACTTAGATATGGCGCCTAAACCCTCAATATTTTATCTCAACAAAAGTATATTAATAGATAAAAATAATGTTAATCAATATAATAATTGTGGATTACTTGAGCAGTATTTTTCTGAAAAAACTAAAACTATTGGTCATTGTGAGATTAATCAAAGTCAAATAGAGGTCCGAATTAGTTATGAAAGATAGTCAGTTAATTAGATATAGTCGTCATATTTTATTACCTGAAATTGAATATGAAGGACAGCAAAAATTACTTGATAGTCACTGCCTTATTATCGGTGCAGGGGGTCTTGGCTCACCTGTATCAATGTATCTAGCCGCATCAGGGATAGGAAAGTTAACTATATGCGATTTTGATAAAGTTGACCTGTCTAATCTGCAAAGACAGTTACTTCACAATCAAGATTCACTCGGTATGAATAAATCATTGTCAGCAAAGAAAAATTTAGAAAAGATTAACTCAGATATTGAAATTATTTCGATAACTAAGAAGCTAGACGTTAAGAAAATGGAAGAACTTTCTAAAAATGCAAATATTATTATTGATTGTTCAGATAATTTCAAGACTAGATATGCTCTAAATCAAATTGCTTTTAATCAAAGAAAGCCGCTAGTCTCTGGGGCTGCAATTAAGTTTGATGGCCAAGTAAGCATATACGATTTTAGGGATTCAAACAGCCCTTGTTATAACTGTTTGTTCCCCAACACAGATGAAGAGTTAGAAGTTAGATGCGCTGATCACGGTGTTTTTTCACCACTTGTAGGGATAATTGGAGCATGTCAGGCAGCTGAAGCAATGAAATTGTTACTGAATATTGGAAAGTCTTTAAACGGCCATCTATTATTAATTGACCAAAAAGAATTAAAATGGAGACTATTAACTATAAAAAAAGATAAAAATTGTTTAGTATGTTCAAGATAGTTTAATCAGTTATTTTCTTCATATCAGGCATGTTAATATTGTCACTTAAATAAGAATAAGAATTCAATGAAAGAAGAGTTAGAAAAATCATTTAGTCCTAAAGATATTGAGGGAAAATGGTATCAATTCTGGGAATCTAAAGGTTACTATAAGATTGGTTTAGATTTAAAGAATCCAAAATCATTCTCAATTCTGCTACCCCCTCCGAATGTTACTGGAACCCTTCACATGGGGCACGGATTTAATCAGACCCTTATGGATATTTTGACGAGATATCATCGTATGAGTGGAGCAAATACTCTTTGGCAGCCTGGGACTGATCATGCTGGAATTGCAACGCAAATCGTAGTCGAAAGACAATTAGACCAAGAAGGTATTTCTAGGCATGAGCTAGGCCGAGAAAAATTCATTGAGAAGGTATGGGAATGGAAAAACTTCTCTGGTGGAAAAATTACAAAGCAAATGAGAAGATTAGGAACTTCTCCTGACTGGTCGAGAGAACGCTTTACAATGGACGAAGATCTCTCTAAGGTCGTAACAGAATCTTTTGTTAAGCTCTATCAGGACGGACTTATTTATCGTGGCAAGAGATTGGTTAATTGGGATGTTCAGCTGCAGACAGCAGTATCAGATTTAGAGGTCATTCAAGAGGAAGAGCCAGGTTCTTTATGGCATATTAACTACCCGTTAATTAATCACAAAAATAGTTTTCTTACTGTAGCGACTACCCGGCCTGAAACAATGTTGGGTGATGTTGCGTTAATGGTTCACCCAGAAGATAAGAGGTACAAAAAATATATTGGGCAATCTGTGCTCCTACCTTTAATGAATAGGGAAATTCCTATTATTGCAGATGAATATGTTGATCCAGATTTTGGTACGGGGGTTGTGAAGGTCACTCCCGCTCATGATTTCAACGATTATGCTGTAGGGCAAAGACATAACTTACCTACTATTAATATATTAACTCTTGGGGGCTTTATAAATGAAAATGGATCTTCGGTATATGAGGGTCTTGAGAGATTCGAAGCGAGAAAAAAGATTATCATTGATTTAGAAGCAGAATCTTTTTTAGCTAAAACAGAAAAATATACAATTAAAATTCCAAGAGGGGATAGAACGGGTTCGATTATTGAGCCAATGTTGACTGATCAATGGTTTGTAGCGACCACAAAAAAAATAAAAAATGGGAAAAGTATTTCAGAGGAAGCTCTAGAGGTTTTTAAAAAAGGCGAAATTAAATTTTATCCAGCAAACTGGATCAACACATACAATCAATGGTTAAATAATATTCAAGATTGGTGTATTTCAAGGCAATTATGGTGGGGACATCAAATACCAGCATGGTATAGCGATGATGGAAGGATTTATGTAGCACATTCTTTAAAAGAAGCTCAAGAGTTAGCTAAAAATGATGGGTATAGTGGCGACTTAAAAAGGGATCAAGATGTCTTAGATACCTGGTTTTCATCAGCAATGTGGCCATTTTCTACTCTAGGCTGGACTCCAGATTATCCAAATAAAAGTAATAAAGAGTTGGACTTATATTTACCATCATCTGTTTTAGTGACTGGTTTTGATATTATTTTCTTCTGGGTTGCGAGGATGGTAATGATGACCAAACATATTACGGGAAAGATTCCTTTTAAGCATGTGTATGTTCATGGATTAATCCGCGACTCGGATGGGAATAAGATGAGTAAGTCTAAAGGTAATGTTTTAGATCCAATAGACCTAATAGATGGAATCTCCCTAGATGATTTAGTTAAGAAGAGAACAATGGGCCTTATGAATCCAAAACAGGCCGATTCTATTATAAAAAAAACTAAAAAAGAATTTGCAGAAGGAATAAAGCCATACGGAACTGATGCACTTCGTTTTACATTTGCAAGTCTTGCAAGCCCTGGTAGAGACATTAAGTTCGACCTTCAAAGGTGTGAGGGCTATAGAAATTTTTGTAATAAATTATGGAACGCAGCGCGCTTTGTTTTAATGAATTGTGAAGAACAAGACAATGGTTTTGAAGAATGTACCGATGGGTATCTGGAATTTTCACAAGCTGATCGATGGATAGTAAGCGAATTACAAATTACTTTAGATAAAATACATAAAGCTTATGAAGAATATCGGTTTGATTTATTATCTCAAGAGATTTATCGGTTTATTTGGGATGAATATTGTGATTGGTATTTAGAGTTAGCAAAAATTCAAATCCAAAACGGAACAGAGGCTCAGCAACGAGCAACTAGAAGAACCTTAATTACATCTTTAGAGCTCATTTTAAGGGTTAGCCATCCTTTAATACCATTTATAACTGAAGAAATATGGCAAACTGTTGCCCCGCTTGCAAAAATAAACGCACCATCTATTATGTTGCAAAAATATCCAACAGCACAATTAAATAAAATAGATAAAGATGCTATTAGTTGGATGGCACTCTTAAAAGAGATGGTTGAAAGCTGTAGAAGTTTGAGGGGGGAGATGAACATTTCTCCAGCTCAAAAAATTCCTTTAGTTGTTGAGGGTGATGAGAAAATTTTTAATACATATAAGGACTATATAAAAGGATTAGCAAAATTATCAGAAGTCGAGGTGGTAAAAAAAATACCAGACCAAGATGCTCCTGTTGCGATTATTAACAATTTTAAATTGATGCTAAATATTGAGGTTGACAAAGAGGCAGAGCTGTTAAGGCTGACAAAAGAATTAAGTCAGCTCGATATTCAAATTACAAAAGCTCATGGCAAGTTGAGTAATAAAAGCTTTACCTCAAAAGCTCCAAGTGAAGTTATAGAGCAGGAAGAAGAAAGACTTAAAAGTTTCAGTCTTTTAAGAGAAAAACTTCAATCACAATATGAAAAATTAAATAGTTAATTTTTTGTAATATAGAAAGTAGTTATTTGATTAAGTGTTTCGCTCGAGTTAATTCTATGTCCAGTATTCTCACAAAAGGCTTCAAAATCTTTGGTAGCATTTTTATCAGTTGTTTGAATTTTAAGTATTTGACCGGATTTGAGCGTATTTAAACCTCTTTTGCAATGCAAGATTGGCAGAGGACATTTTAGTCCCCTGGCATCTACTATGGCGTCAAATTTCATATTTTATATATGAAGATTTAAGTGCTGTAAGGCTTAACATCACCAGGGTTTCTTAACATCTTGTTAACTTCTCCCAAATGAAGCTCTTCAGTATGAATCATTTGCCTTGCATACTCTTCAAGCATTACTGATTCTCCCTCAACTAATTTAAGGAGGTCCTTGTATGAATTAAGTGAAGCAGTTTCATGCTCTAAAGATTCTCTTAATATATTACCAATATCATGATTGTGAGTTTCAAGTAATCTTCCTATTGCAAGAGATGGGTGTCCTCCAAGATTAGTAATTAACTCTCCTGCTTGATTAGCATGAGTTAGTGACTCTGTGGCCTGACCCCTTAACCAACTGATAATTGGAATTCTATTGTATCCGTATACCATTAAAGCGTAATGTGTGTATATTACTACTCCAGCAAGTTCCATTTCTAAAATATTGTTAAGTGACCCAATAACTTTTGTGTTATCTGTCATTTTTTTCTCCTGTATTGTTATTAGTTGTTTATTACTGGTGTAAAAATATCATAAAAATATAGATAGTGTTGTAATGAGAATTATTTGCAATATGCTTATATAAATCTAGCTAAGAATGCAAAAATATTCATTCCAGCCATAAGAAGTATTGACCAAAAAGTAAACCTCATACCTTGAACTCTTTTTGTTTTATCGGTGCCAGGTGTTGTAAATGATTTAGCATGTATAAATCGGCCGACAAATAATAAGCCGCCCAATATGAAAACTACCAATGGATGAATTTTATTAATCTCAAGACAACATAATAATATTAAACCTAAGGGAACGTATTCAATAAAGTTTGCTTGAGCTCTAATGGACTGCTCAAGATCCTTATGACCCTTATGACCAATAGAAACTTTATGTTGCCTTCTCAATTTAATAACATTTTTAGATAATTTGTAGAAAATTAGTGAAAGAAATGAAGCGTAAAGGGCTGTGATTGTGAGCATAAAATAAACTCCGTTTGTTTATATAAAATAATTGTAGCTTAACAGCGAGAAAACTCAATCTCAATGAACATTATTACTTTCAATCAGTCAGAAAGGTGATAAAGTTGGAACTGAATTAAAAATTTATTTTTTAAATTCTTAATGCAGTTTAGGTAGTGCTTTATTTAATTAATTCAAAAGGATTTTATGAATTTAAGAAATAAATTTGGTAAGTTAGCAATATTCTTTGCTGTTTTGTCGATCATTTGGCTTGCACTTGGATTGTTTAATATTGTTCCATTGATACTAATGATTCCAGGTGAAAGTTTAATTAGATCACACGCTACTTTACCTGTGATTTGTCTTTTACTCGCTTCATGGGCTTTTTGGAATGACGATTAGTATATTTATAAATTTAGAAAAGGATCACTTATGATTAAAATGTCAGATATATGTATTTTACTATCAGTTGCCGTAGCTTTTGCTACAACGGCTTTTTTGTGGTTTAACGGGCAAAAACAAGAAGGTTTATTTACAGCTACATGGATTCCTTCCATTTTAACTTTTGCTATTTATTTTAAGCTGATAACTAGGAAATAATAAAATGGATGATAATTTAGTATTTTATGTTGGATTTTTTTGCTTCGTAATGGCAATTGTTGGAGTTATTATGACGATACTAGAATTTAAAAACATGGCTAAAAATTCAGATAAGTAAAAATTTCAACTAAAGATGGTGGCCTGAGAAAGAATCGAACTTTCGACACGAGGATCTTCAATCCACTGCTCTACCAACTGAGCTATCAGGCCATATAAACTTTAAGTGCGAGATTATATCAAAATATCCTAAGTTAGGGGTGTTTTGATATTTGCTATTTAATTAGTTTTAAACTTTTCAGAAGATTTTGATTGTTTAATAAGTTCTAATACCTTTACAGAAAAAAGCAGCACAATCGCATATGTTAGATTAGCCACTAAAAAGGAGCTTAAATTCTCTTTGAGAAAAAGAAGGTTTCCGTAAAACTCTGGATTATTAATCCACCCTGATAAAAAATAATGACTCGAATACGAAATTATAAAAGCCGTCAATAGTACCCCCAATACTGTAGGTATATATATTGAAGCCTTTAAACTAGGCCTGCCACTTAAAATTTCTTTACCCGCATACCAGGATATTAAATAAGTAGTGACGTAGACCCAGTAACTAAAGGTAAGATTTATGTGAAGCATATTATTTGCGTTAATTGCATAAAGATCAATCCCAACAATCAAAGATACAAAAAATAAAAGCCATTTTATATTTTTTAGAAAAATTCCTGCAGCAAAAAAAATAATAAGGCTTGCGTCAGGAAGGGATAGCAACGTTAATTCGTGACTAACCCTTGTTAAGAAAATAAAAAATATTAAAAAAATACTTATTTTTACTTCTTTTGTTAAAATATTTTTCTGCAATATTATTTCCTTAAATTAATTTTTCTAAATTTTACCATCTCTATTACCTTTTTAAAAATCAATATTCACACCAGTCATCCATGTTCTACTAAAGTTAAATGGATATAAACTATTATCCGCAGATTGAATAGCATTCTCATTTCCAAAAATATTATTTACAGCCGCGAATAGATTAACTTTGTCAGCATATTTAACATTATCGACAACATAATTGATACTTAAGTTAGTCGCACTATACGCAGGTTGTTTCTGACTACTACTATTTGCGAAATCTCCAAAATGATATGTTTTTTGTTTCCACGTATGGTTAAAATTAATATTACCTTGATCTAGATACTTATAATTAATATCAAGAACAGCGGTATGTTTAGGAACCCCTGGCATATCATTTCCATCTACAAGACCTTGGGCGTTACTCCCAATTTTTGCTTCAACATAGTTGTAAGCAACACCTACATTTGTCTTATCATTCAATTGAAAATTATTTTGAATCTCTACCCCATATTTTTCTGAATTATCAATATTTTGATTTATCGAACCAACATAAGCAATTTCATTTTTAACATCAGAATAATAAGCAACGATTTTAAATTTATTCCTGGGAGTTAAGTAGTTTAAACCTACATTGAGCGTTTCGGATGAAGCTGGATCAATAAATCCATTAAAATTTCTACCAGTTAAATTATAATTTGGTGCAGGGTAAATTCCTATAAAAAAGCGGTCGACGTCAGGAGCTTGAAAGGCACGATTTAAGTTTGTAAAAATAGACAACTGAGAATTTAGTGAATGATTAAGACCTATATTCCAAGCATGTAAAGATTCATCAGTACTCAGACCTGCGGATGTCGCGGCGTTATAAGAATAATCTACTTTTTCTTGTCTGTAGCCGGCAGAAAATAAAGTGTTGTTTAGTTGATATTCTGAATTAGCAAAAACTGCTTTATTATCTTTTGTAACTTTACCTCTAGATGAACCTCCATCTAATCTCTCACCATCAAAAACATATAATCCGTAGGTGTTAAAAAAGTCACCAAACTTATGATTTAAAACTAAATCGAGTGTATGTGTCTCGTAGTCCAATGTATCGTCATTATAAGATGTAATAGAATGCGTTTCTTTATCTTCAAAGGCATAGTTTCCATTTAAAGTAAATTTTGAGTTTATTTCATAGTCAAAGCCCGTATTATATTTATCATAATCAAAATCAAAATTTCCGTACTGATTACCACTATTTTGTTTAGGGTTATCTAAAAACTCTGCCATTGAAAGATTGCCAACTATAAAATTATTTGTTCTGACATTTAAAACTCCAAACTTTAATGCTAAATTCTCAGCTGCTTTGACTGTTAATTTTAGTTGCCCTGTATTACTCACTGACTTATCTTTATTACCTTGAGTATCAGCGTCACTGTAGCCATCGTTTTTTTCATCACTAATGTTTACGGAAAGATTATAGAGATCTGTTGTTAGACCTGCATTTATTTGATGATTCATAAGGCCAGCACTTCCGATAGCAGATTCGATACTTACACCGTCATAATTTTTAGTATAAATTTGAATAGACCCAGCCATTGCACCATCACCTCTAACTACAGAACCAGAGCCTCTATTAATTTCAATTCTTTCTATGCTACTCAGATTGTAGGCACCTATAAATGGAGTCACCATATCAATATTATTTAGTTTTACTCCATCAACTGAAATAACTAGATTTTGGTAGCCTGATTCTATCCCGTACCCTCGCATATCAATCAAAGGCTTATTTTTGTCGCCATAGCTAGGCGAAATACTAAGACCTGTATGTTTTGATAAATAGTCAAATAGCGAGGTACTTCCAGATTTAGCTATTTCTTTATCTGTATGAATTTCAATGGAATAAGGCGCTGTTAATTCTGTCGCATTATCGTATCGATAGTTATTTACTATTATTTCGTTTGTTTTTAATGCTGGTTCTGCATAAACGTTTACTGCACTTGCAACTAATACTACTAAAAGTTTCTGTTTCATTATGATCCTCTCTTTGCAACCAGGCATGCAAGAATGCATATCCAAGTTGATTTTTGAATAAAAGAGTTATCAAAGGGATTTATAATAATTAACAACGGTTCTTATCAATTAAATATTGCTTCCCCGCAATATTCTCACGCTAGTTTGATAAGGCCGGTCTCCAGACTTATAAGACTAAATACATACCTTCCCAGGATTGATCCCAGTGGTTTTTAGTGTACCCATCCTCATTTACTGTTGCGGGGGCAGTGTAAGATTTTCACTTTACTTCCCGTTTAAATGTTAACTTTAAGAATAAAATTAACATCACCTACATCAAGTTTGAATGGTAACATTAATTTTTAAAAAAGTAGTAAAGTATTATAATTATTTAAAGAAAGATACTCAAATAATTCAAACCAAGGACTAATAATGACCAGAATAGTGAAGTGTGCGAAGTTAAAAAAAGAAGCAGAGGGGCTCGATTACCCTCCATATCCTGGACCGTTAGGATTAAAAATATTTGAAAATGTGTCAAAAGAAGCATGGGGAGGATGGTTAACACATCAAACTATGCTAGTTAATGAAAATCGATTAAGCCTGGTTGATCCTCAAGCAAGAAAATATTTAACTGAACAAACTGAAGCTTATTTTTTTGGCGATGGAGCGGATGCAGCTACTGGATATGTACCACCTAAAAGTTAAAAGTACGTTTAATTACTTAACGTTTCTTTTATTTCTTTGAAGGAAGCATGACTAACATCTGTCCCACTTACTGAATAGATTACACCTTCCGCAATATTTTGAGCATGGTCTCCGATTCTCTCTAAAGACTTTGCAATAAATATACTTTCAAGTGACATTGATATTGTGCGCGGGTCTTCAAGCATATATGTAAGTAGTTGCCTCATATATAAACGATAGTCATCATCTACCTCTTGGTCCCTCTTAAGAACGCTCATAGTATTAGTAGTATCTGATCGAGCAAATGAATTTAAAGCATCTTTAAGCATAGAGCCAACATTTTTAGCCATTAATGTTATTTGTTTAAAGCGCGGTTTGCTCATTCGATCATCTTCAAAAATACGAATAGTAGCTTGCGCAATCTTTGCAGCTTCATCGCCAATTCTTTCTAAATCGTTAATAATTTTGAGCATCATAAGAATATTTCTGAGGTCACCCGCAGCAGGCGAGCGCTTAGCAATAAACAAAGAGCAATCCTCATTTATTATTGTTTCGAGCTCGTTAACTCTTGCATCACGAGAGATTATTTTATTAGCCAGCTTGGTATCTGATTCAACTAGGGACTTAATTGCATCGGTTATTTGTTCTTCAACAATCGACCCCATTTCTAAAACTTTAGACCTTATTGCTTCTAAATCTTCATCAAACTGTTTGTAAATATGCTCTGAAGCCATATTTTGTTTACCTAAATAAGTTAATAGTAGGGGTATATTATGACAAATTTAAGGCAATTAAGCACCTTTCTTTATTGTCTTCACTCCATCGTTAGTTGCAAGAAGTAAAATATTGGCGGGACGAACAGCAAATAAGCCATTAGTAACCACACCAACAATTTGATTAATTTTAGTTTCCATTTCAATTGGGTCTTTAATATTAAGCTCATGCACATCTAAAATAAGATTTCCATTATCTGTTTTAAAGTCTCTTAGTTGCGGATGGCCACCTAGTTTTGTTAATTCTCTTGCGACATAGCTTTTTGCCATTGGTAAAACCTCAACAGGCAATGGGAACTTACCTAAGACAGGAACATACTTACTTTCATCACATATACAAATAAATTCTTTTGCGTTGGCAGCTACAATTTTTTCTCTAGTTAATGCTCCCCCTCCACCTTTTAGCATGTGCATATGCTCAGTAATTTCATCAGCCCCATCTACATATATTTCCATACCATGAATATTATTAAGATCGAACACCTCAATTCCATGAGACCTAAGCCTATCTGCTGTAGCCTCACTACTTGCTACTGCCCCATCAATTTTATTCTTAACTTGAGCTAGCTCGTCGATAAAATAATTTGCTGTAGAGCCTGTACCAACTCCAATAATTCCTGATTTAACGTATTCAATTGCTTTAATAGCTACTTGTTTTTTAAGTTCTTCTTGAGAATGTTGCTTATCCATTTTATTTAAACCTTCATTATTCAATAATTATTTTAAGATTAAGTTATTATTATTTAACAATTAAACTATCTTTAACTGTTTATTAATTAACTTAAAGTATTATGTTGTTATCATACACGGCACAATGTTGCTTGAGAATAATCAAATTATGAAAAATGAATATAAAAAAAGAATTGATAATGCTAATGTCTATGACGCAGCAATAAGAACGCCACTAGAAAAACAAATAAATTTATCAAAAAGATTTAATAATAATATTCTATTAAAGCGTGAAGATCTTCAGCCGGTTTTTTCTTTTAAGATACGTGGTGCTTATAATAAAATGAAAAACTTAAGTGATGAGAATCTTAAAAATGGGGTTATTGCTTGTTCAGCAGGGAATCATGCTCAGGGCGTTGCATTAGCAGCAAAAATTTTAGAATGTAATGCAACAATTATCATGCCTAAAACAACGCCAATTATAAAAATTAATGCCGTTGAATCACATGGAGCTAAAGTAATCTTACACGGAGAAACACTTCATGAGTGCTTTGATCACGCTTTAGGTATTCAAAAAAAACAAGGCTCAATATTTGTTCATCCATTTGATGACCCAGAAGTAATAGCCGGGCAAGGTACGATAGCAAAAGAAATTTTAGATGATTACTCACGTCCAATTGATGCTATTTTTTGCTGCGTAGGAGGTGGTGGTTTAATTTCAGGAATAGCTGCTTATATAAAAGCTGTAAAACCTGAAATAAAAATAATCGGAGTAGAGGCTGAGGGTGCCGATGCGATGACACAATCACTCAAAGCAAATAAGAGGGTTACTTTAGATAAGATTAGTATGTTTGCAGAAGGGGCTGCATTAAAGCAAGTAGGAAAGCTTCCTTTTGAAATTTGTCAACAGTATGTTGATGAAATGATTGTTGTCAGTAAAGATGAAATTTGTGCAGCAATAAAAGATGTTTTTGAAGATACGAGAACTATTTTAGAGCCTGCTGGAGCATTAGCGGTGGCAGGCATAAAGTCATATATTAAAAAGAATAATGTTGAAACAAAAACTTTTGTTGCAACTGCTTCTGGGGCAAATATGAATTTTGATCGACTTGGGTTTGTTTCTGAAAGAGCAGAGATTGGTGAAGAAAGAGAGGCAATTTTCGCTGTTACCATCCCTGAGAAACCCGGAGCTTTTAAAAACTTTTGCAGCCTAATCGGTGAAAATAATATTACTGAATTTAATTATAGATATTCAAGTGAAAATACTGCAAATATTTTTGTTGGTATTAGCGTAAAAAACTTTGATGAAGCTAAATCAATATTTGAAGTTTTAAGAAAAGCCTCCCTGGAACCAATAGACTTAACTCATAATACAATGGCAAAGCTTCATTTGAGACATTTAGTCGGAGGGCATGCCCCAGAAGCAAATAATGAAGTTATTTATAGGTTTCAGTTTCCTGAGAAGCCCGGAGCACTTTTAAATTTTCTAGAAAAAATGGGTCATTGGAATATTAGTTTATTTCATTATCGGAACCATGGGTCCGATATTGGAAGAGTTCTGGTTGGCATGCAAGTTGATGAAGAAAGCAAAGAAGAATCTAAAGAATTTTTAAAGAATCTGGGGTATACCTATGTCAATGAGACTGATAACGAAGCTTATAAAATTTTTCTTGGAAAAAATTAAGAAATCACTAGCTAAAAACCACTTAAATATAATAAAATAAACAATAATTTTAAAAAGGATTTGCAGAATGAATTTGTTAAAAATAACTTTATTATCACTTTTTTTATTTGGATGTGGAAATTCAGATAAAGGGAAAGCTTATATTACTTCTCAAGATGGCGGGATATCTGTAATTGATTTAAATAAAATGGAATTAGTTGATTCAATTAAGGCAGGAGATTATCCAAGAGGGATAGGTGTAACTAACGATGGTAAATATTTAATTACTGCAAATAAAGCTGGAGCGAATATATCAGTAATTAATGTGGCTACAAAGGAAATAGAAAAAACTATTGATGTAGGCATCAATCCTGAATTTGTCAGAGTTTATGAGGGGCAAGTTTTTGTTTCAACAGAACCCTCTTCAACTGGAAAGCCACCTGCTAAAGGAGAAATCCATGAGGAGGATGAGGATGAGGATAGAACGCCTGCTAAAGTAGCTGTCGTAGACATCGCTATTGGTAAAAAAGTAAGAGAAATTACTGCAGGTCCTGAAACAGAGGGCATAGAGTTCAGTAAAGATGGCAAAAAAATAATCATAACAAATGAAGCTGATAACTCAATCACAATTCATGATTTTTCAACAGGAGATTTGCTTAAAACTTTCCAAACCGAAAAGTTTGGACTTAGACCCAGGGGGATAAAAGTTTCTCCAGATGGAAATTTTTATATAGCAACGCTTGAGCATAGTGATAACTTTATTGTTCTTGATAAAGACTTTAACCATGTTAAGACAGTGGATACAAAATATTCTGAAATGGGCAAAGATCTTCATACAGGTAAATCACCTTATGGCGTTAGCTTTAACGCTACTGGGGATAAATTATTTGTCGCTGCAAGCGGTGGGTATAAAAAAAGGAGTACTTTAGAAGTTTACGATGGAAAAACTTTTGAAAGAATTGATAGAGTCAAGACTGACGGAAGAAGATGCTGGCATTTTACATTTACACCCGATAATAAAAATATTCTTCTTGCATGCGGAAGATCAGATGAAGTTTTAGTTATCGATTCAGATACTCTAAATATTACCAAGAGAATACCTGTTAAGGGAATCCCTTGGGGAATAGTAACTTATCCAAAAGCTCTTGGTAGCTTAGATCAAGGCAAAGATAATCACAATGGACATAAACACGATTAAAATGGTAAATATGAAATATGGTCATTAAATTTCATTAATTAATGACCATTCTTTATGAGTCACTGGTGTAATTGATAAGCGGTTACCCTTTCTTAATATCATCATGTCTTTTAATTCAGCATAACTTCTTAATTTTGATAACTCAATCAAAGGTAATTTTTTTACCAAAGTGACATCTACGTTAAGCCATCTAGGATTTTCAAGCGTAGATTTTGGATCATAATATTTACTAGTTTCTAAGAATTGGAGTGGATCTGGGTAGGCAAGTTTTGTAATTTCCATTATTCCTACAATTCCTGGTGTTTCACAGTTTGATTGGTAAAAAAAAGCATGATCACCTAATGACATGTCATCTCTCATAAAATTTCTAGCTTGATAATTTCTTATACCTTTTGTTGGAATCCAATCCACAGTTTGCGTCGGAGTATTCTCCAGCTCTTCAATTGTAAAAACAGATGGTTCGGATTTCATTAGCCAGTAGCGCATGATATAAATCTTCCTTAATTAATATATTATTGTTATGTTAATAGAAGTTTAATACAAGAGAAAAATTATGGAAAAGAAAAATGTACTAGGGACTGCACTAAAGTCATGTAGTTTAGACCCATTAACAGGTTACTTTAGAAACGGTGAATGTGATTACTGTCAATCAGATACTGGTAATCACACTGTTTGTGCTGAGGTAAATAATGAATTTTTAGCCTTCTCGAAGTCACAAGGAAATGATTTGAGCACTCCACGTCCAGAGTATAATTTTGTTGGTCTAGAGGACGGTGACAGATGGTGTTTATGTGCAAACCGATGGCTGGAGGCAGCTGATGCTGGATGTGCTCCACCTGTAATTTTAGAATCCACTCACGAAAAATCACTAGAGGTTATCGCTTTAGGTGACTTGCAATACCATAGCTTAAGCTAAGAATATCTTATTTCTGCTTACTAAAAAGATGTACTAAAAATATAGAGACTTTTAAGTTTATTTTGTGGATTTGAACTGAAGGAATATTTGCTTTGATGTTGCCTAGACTAGCATCTAGAACCAATAAGTTCAGGTGGTAATAGACTAAGAAGTTTTAGGTTCACTCTCCAAGAGCCCTTAAAAGGTTACCCAATTGTGAGTGATCGCACTACTTCTGATTGACTAGAACCGATGCTATAGACTAGTTCAAAGAATATATAATCTAAGCAACATCAAAAAAAATATTCAATCATTAAATATTAATCTAATACTTGGTCTATCAAAGACCCAAGGCTCGATAATTTATTTTTGTAATCCATTGTATGGATGTTAGAGCCCCCCTCCTGATTAAGAAATTCATGCGTAATATTTAGTGCAGCCATAATAATAGTTTTATCAACGCCAATTACGTTTCCGGTCTTTTGTATTTCTTCAATTTTATGGGATAAATAATTTACTGATTTTAGTAGATTAGCTTCCTCTTCCTCAGGACAAGAAATACTAAAGTCTCTACCAAGTAATTTAATATCTAGTTGCTTCATGTAAGGTGGTTATTTCGGTAATTGTGCAAGTAAATTTTCCACTTTTAAAGTTGCATCATTAATTCTATTCTTTAAAATTAATATTTCTTCCTGAGCATTTTGGAGGCTTGGCTTCAAATTAGCATTCTCTTTTTTAAGAGTGCTAACAAAATCAAACAATTGATTAAGTTTGCTTTCAAGTATATTTATATCCTCATCCATTAGTTCACTATAATTTAAATTTTCTCTATCATCAATAGCCAATAAAAATTATTTATTTTTTCTTTGCTCTCGGATGTGATTTATCATAAATTTCAGTTAGATGCTGATGGTCTAGGTGAGTATAGATTTGTGTAGTACTAATATTTTCATGCCCTAATAATTCTTGCACAGCCCTTAAATCCTGACTAGATTGCAAGATATGAGAAGCAAAGCTATGTCGAAGAAGATGGGGGTGGATATTTTCAGGTACTCCTTGTTTAATCGCCCAAAATTTTAATCGATACTGTATGGCTCTAGGGGTTAATCTTTTTGAGAGCTTGCTTAAAAATAAAGCTGAATTATTAGAGCTCCCGTCTAAAAATTTCAACCTAAGAGTTAGCCATTTTTTTATTGCTTTAATTGCCATATCTCCTATCGGCAGAATTCTCGTTTTGTTCCCCTTTCCTATAACTGTAATTGTTTCGTCTGAAAGGTTAATATCGTTTTCATTTAAATTTGTGAGTTCACTTAACCTTAAGCCAGACGAATAAAAAAGCTCTAATACTGCGTGGTCCCTTACGCCTAAAAAACTTTCATCTTTAATGTCGACCAATCTGACTGCTTGATCTACTGAAAGTATCTGAGGAAGTTTTTTAGGTGATTTTGGGGCCTTAATACCTATGATAGGATTTTTAATAAAATTAAAGCGATTAATTAAAAATTCATAAAACCCTCTCCAGGAAGACAGCATTCTTGATAAAGATTTTCCATTTAAGCCTTTTGAGTGAAGTGAAGAAATATTTTTCCGTATATCATCTATTTCTATTTTGTTAAGTGGCTCCTGATTATTTAATTCTTCTAGTTTAAAAATATCTTTTAGATAATTTTTTATTGTATTTTTACTAAGTCTTTTTTCAAAAGAAATATATTCGGTGTAGGCTTTTATATATTCTTTGTTAGTCATTGTTAGCAATTGATTTTAAGTCTACTTTGCCTTCGTAAACAATTTGAGCAGGACCAGACATAGTCATTGAATTTTTCCCATCCCATTTGATGTCAAGATCTCCGCCATCCATGTGAACTTTAACTGGAGAGTCAACTAAGCCTTTAGAGATTGCTACAGCACTTGCTGCACAGGCTCCAGTGCCACATGCAAGAGTTAGCCCACTCCCTCTTTCTAAAACCTTTAATTTGATATTTTTTTTATCAATTATCAACATAAAGCCTACATTAACTCCATCAGAAAATTTAGATTGTATTTTTTTGCCTATCGTTATGTATTTTTCCCAGTTAGGGTTTTTAGTAACAGTCATAACTGCATGAGGATTCCCTAGTGAGACAAGAATATAATCATCTGTACTACTAGAGGTTTTAAACACTGGGCGACCCATGTTCACTGATATATGTTCTTCTGATGTTTCTGTGAGTTCAATAATTCCAGATTTAGTTTCAACTAAAACTGTTTTATTCTCTGTCAATTTATGATGTTGAATATAACGATAGAAACATCTAGCTCCATTTCCACATTGCTCCACTTCTTTTCCATCAGCATTAAATATTCTATATTTAAATTCGGCTTTTATATTATTAGTTGACTCCACAATTAAGAGTTGATCAAAACCTATTCCAAAGTTTCTGTTTGCCAAACTCTTTATTGTCTTAGAACTTAGATTAAAATTGGTGTTGATTTGGTTAATCACTATAAAATCATTACCAATACCATGCATTTTTGTAAAATTAATCATATGTAGTTTAAGACAAACCCTATTTTTTATTATTATTATTTGTTATTCTAGCTCGTTATAATTAATTTAACTTAAGGTTTTCATGAAAAACTTCCTTTTTACCTCAGAATCAGTTTCAGAAGGACATCCTGACAAAGTGTCTGATTTAATTTCAGACGCAGTTTTAGATGCTATTTTATCTGAAGATCCAGTAGCAAGGGTTGCTGCAGAAACATTAACAAATACAAATTTAGTAGTTCTTGCGGGAGAAATTACAACAACCGCCAAAATTGACTATGAAGAGATTGCAAGAAAAACGTTAAAGTCGATTGGGTACGATAATAATGATTATGGGATAGATTACAAAAGCTGCGAAGTGCTAGTTAAATATGACACACAGTCGCCTGATATAGCTCAAGGTGTCAATGGCGCTATGGACAACCCACTAGATCAGGGCGCAGGTGATCAGGGGCTTATGTTTGGTTATGCCTGTGATGAGACGGATGAATTAATGCCCTTACCTATTCACCTTGCTCACCGTTTAGTGGAGCGGCAAGCAATGGTAAGAAAAGATGGAAGGTTAGAGTGGCTAAGACCAGATGCAAAATCTCAAGTGACTGTAGAGTATAAAAATAATAAACCTGAGAGAATTGATACAGTGGTTTTATCAACACAACACTCTCCTGATGTAAGTCTTGAAGATCTCCGAGAAGCAGTGATTGAGGAAATAATCAAACCTGTATTACCTCAAGATTTAATTAAGGGTGATATTAAGTTTTTAATTAATCCTACTGGTCGCTTTGTTATAGGTGGACCGCAGGGGGATTGTGGACTTACGGGCCGTAAAATCATTGTAGATACATATGGTGGTGCAGCACCCCATGGCGGCGGGGCATTCTCTGGAAAAGATCCAAGTAAAGTAGATCGTTCAGCGGCATATGCTGCTAGATACGTTGCAAAAAATATTGTTGCTGCGGGTTTAGCGGAAAAGTGTTTAGTACAAATTTCATATGCAATTGGTGTGGCTCAACCGACTTCTGTCATGGTTGATACTTATGGAACAGGAAAGGTTTCAGAAGATATTTTATCTAAGCTGGTATTTGAACATTTTGACTTAAGGCCCATAGGTATAGTTAATGCCTTAGACTTACTTCGTCCAATTTACAAAAGAACTGCAGCTTACGGGCATTTTGGAAGAGACGAGCCAGATTTTACATGGGAAGCATTAGATAAGAAAACTGTTTTAGCTTCTCTATAAAGGCCTGAATTCGGTTGATTTATACTAATATTTGAATTACCATACTTTTATCCGAGGAACGCTGCAAGAATTTTCCCAGGCTCGGGATACAAATTTAATTTGTAAACCGCGTTCACCATAATTAACCCGTGCCAGTTCCGGATGTTAGGTGAACAAAACATCTCGCTGGTCACATTTATTTATAAGAGAGAAAAAATGAATACTGTGACTGATTCAAAATTAGATACCAAAGACTACCTTATAGCTGATATCAGTTTAGCTGATTTTGGCCGTAAAGAAATAGCAATTGCTGAAACAGAAATGCCTGGTTTAATGGCAATTAGGGCTGAGTATGAGAGCTCAAAACCATTGAAGGGGGCTTTTATTACTGGCTCTTTGCATATGACTATTCAAACTGCAGTTTTAATAGAAACCTTAGTCGATTTAGGTGCTGAGGTCCGCTGGGCATCTTGCAACATTTATTCAACTCAAGACCATGCTGCCGCTGCAATAGCAGAAGGTGGAACCCCTGTATTTGCATTTAAAGACGAGAGTTTAGATGATTACTGGGATTTTACTCATCGTATTTTTGAATGGACAGATGGTAAATATACAAACATGATTTTAGATGACGGCGGCGATGCAACTCTTCTACTTCATCTTGGAGTTAAGGCTGAAAAAGACCTTTCAGTTCTTGAAAATCCATCAACAGAAGAAGAAGTATGCTTATTCAATGCTATTAAAAACAAATTGAAAACAAGTCCTAGCTGGTATTCTGAAAGAATTTCTCATATTAAAGGCGTAACAGAAGAAACAACTACTGGTGTAATGCGCTTATACCAAATGTTTAGAGATAATGAGTTATCATTTCCTGCAATTAACGTAAATGATTCAGTAACAAAATCTAAATTTGACAATTTGTATGGTTGTCGTGAATCCCTTGTTGATGCAATTAAAAGAGCTACCGATGTAATGATTGCTGGGAAAGTGGCGGTTGTTTGTGGATATGGCGATGTTGGTAAAGGTTCAGCCCAAGCTTTAAGAGCTTTGTCTGCTCAAGTTTGGGTTACTGAAGTTGACCCAATATGTGCGCTTCAGGCGGCGATGGAAGGTTATCATGTTACTACCATGGATTATGCAGCAGAGCATGCTGACATTTTTG
>Ga0209502_10000376_pt1 | contig 48483 bp, 51 predicted proteins | sample ArcticOcean_MG_C_10_FD_187442 | JGI IMG/M metagenome (GOLD analysis project Ga0209502, IMG submission 187442) | Marine microbial communities from western Arctic Ocean - ArcticOcean_MG_CB11_90 (SPAdes) (version 2) | ecosystem: Environmental > Aquatic > Marine > Oceanic | place: Arctic Ocean... | reverse complement strand
AAGTGGCCGCCCTACTGAAAACGGTATTGGAAGAGGTAAGGGGTTTACCTTGAATGTCGACCTCCCTGAAGGCTCAGGCGATAATGAACTATTAGATACTTTTAATAATCAGCTAAAGCCTGCCATGGATAAGTTTAAACCTGAGTTTGTTCTTGTGTCTGCAGGTTTTGATGCACATGAGGGTGACTTATTAGGCCAGCTAAATTACACTTCAAGTGGCTATAAACAAACTGCTTTAATATTAAAAGATATTGCTGAAAAATATGCTTTAGGCAGAACTTTATATATGCTGGAGGGAGGCTATGTCGCAGATAATATATCAAACTCCGTAAATGAAATAATCAGTGTTTTGGCTAATAAATAAAATTAACTTCAATGTATAATAGGTGATGAGTAGATCGATTTTGGGGGATTAGCTCAGTTGGTAGAGCAGTTGACTCTTAATCAATTTGTCGCGAGTTCGAACCTCGCATCCCCTACCATTTTTATCTTTGGTATTCTTGATGCTCCTTAGGTAAAAGACTCTCCTCTACTGTAAATTCCATGCCAGACATTGACCCGACATATGTACCCTTTCTATACTGAAGATATATTTTAACTGTATTTAAAGATACTTCTAAATGATTTTTGGGGCGATACTCTAATATATAACCAATAACAGATTTTCCATTATCAGTACATGTAACTGTTATTTCGTCTAAATTATTCATTTAATAGTCCGAACTTCAACGTATCAGCACAATCATGCGGACATCCATTATGAAATTTTTTTGTACTATTTGAAGATAAATCATCCATTTCTTTAACTCCTATTTAAAGTAGACATGCTTAACATTAGACTGAATAAAAATAAATTACAAGTCTTGCTAAAAAAAAGGTTGACAGTAAAAAATTCGTGGGTCATTGTAGAGAAATGCTTTTTTGTAGCTTAGATGTAAGTGCAAATTTAGTAGTTTAAAAATCATTTAATTTTGTCGGTTAAGTGCAAATTAATTAAATTTAATCGATGATTAAAAATGTTAATTTAACTTCAACAGGAGGAAGTAGAATGAAAAACGCTTTAGGAGTAAGTTTAGGTATTTGCGCTTTAGTCTGGACCTATATAGCACTTTTCGTATTGGGTGATTTTGTTCAAGTTTGGGCTGGATTTATTGCTTGGGGTGCATACTTTACAGTAGGTAAAGATGCTTTACTTAAAACAGTAACTGCAACAATCTACGGTTCAATATTGGCTGCTGTCGCGGTTATTCTTTATGGTTACCTTGGAGTAGTTGGAGATCTTGCTTGGCCAGTAGCTGTAGGTGTTACAGTATGGGGCTTAACTGCTCTTCCAAAATGTCCAAATATTCCTGCTAACGTATTCGGTTATGCAGCAACGTTCGGATTTATGCTTGTAGCAAGCAATATGGAAGTTATGGCAATGGATTTCTCTAATCCTGTAATTATGATGTCTGTTTCTTTCATTCTTGGTTCAATCGCAGGATTGGCATCAGAAAAAGTAGCTGGCTTGTTAGGTTAGAAAAGTAATTAAAGGAATATTTAAAAACCGCCCTTAATGGGTGGTTTTTTTATTGATTAAAGAAACCTATATTTACAACTCGATCATTAATAAGAGTTAATTCAACTTTAAGATAAGTTTTTTTAGGTGAATATTCAACGATATGTTTAAAATACCACATTTCAATTTTACTTTTTTTGTTTGGATTCTTCTTATCAACTGTTGGCCGACCTAAAATCGCGCTTGCGCCTTTTGGCTTAATAGCAATATCTTTACTATCAGGCTTGCCTAAATATTTTAGGACTCTAGATTTTGGCTTACCACTAAAAAGAGATATGAATTCATCCTCAGTAAAAACCCTCTTCTTTTCTGCATAAGTGCTAAAAGAAAATCCTATCAGCATTACTAGAACAGTAATAAATTTCAACTTATATCTCATATTAACCCTTATTTTCAATTAGATTTGTAATTTTAAACCATCGTACCCAACATAAATACCTTCTGGTAACATCTTTTTCAAAGATTCATATTCTAAACTATGTGTCATATGAATCAAATATGTTTTTTTTGCCTTAATTTTTTTCGAAATTTCAATACTTTCTGAAAAAGAAAGGTGCGTGAAGTGAGGTTCCATCCTTAAACAATCAAGAAGTAGAGTATCAACACCCTCTAAAAGTTTCATTGAATTCTCAGATATTTCAGAGGCATCAGTTATATAACCCAAATTTCCAATCCGATATCCATTAATATTACTATTGCCGTGCATAACGGGTATAGGGGTAATAATTTCATCAAAAATCTCAAATGGTGCATCAACTATATTTGGCTTAAGGACTGGTATTTCCCAAAAATTTTTTGGTTCAATCATGGCATACTTAAATTTAATGGAGAGTTGGTCGATAACATCTTGATTGCCATACAGAGGAATTTGAATTTTATTGATTTGGCAAAAAGCTCTTAAATCATCGATACCATGGCAATGGTCAGCATGTGCGTGAGTAAAAAGTACTGCATCAACCTTTGTAATTGACTCTCTTAAGGATTGCTCTCTTAAATCTGGACTAGTATCAATAAGAATATTTTTACCATTTTCAAGAGTTACTAAGCTTGAACATCTAGTCCTTGTATTTCTAGGATTTACTGATAAGCAAGTCTTGCATCTGCAGCCAACAACAGGCGTCCCTGCACTCGATCCTGCCCCAAGTATAGTTAAAGTGTTTTGCATTTACTAAATAATGTAAAAAAATTATTAGTAGTAATTTCGGCAACTTTTTCCACTGCTATCCCTTTTAATTCTGCAATTTTTTCGGCAACATATATTACATTTGCTGGCTCGTTCAGTTTTCCTCTATTCGGAACAGGAGCTAAATAGGGAGAATCAGTTTCAATTAGAATATTTTCGATAGGTATTTTTTTAACAGTTTCCCTTAAGGTTTCAGCATTTTTGAAAGTAATAATTCCTGAGAAGGAAATATAAAATCCTAAATCAATTGCTTTTTTTGCCATTTCATATGACTCTGTAAAGCAGTGCATAACTCCAGTTGCAGAGCTTGCACCCTCCTCTTTCATAATACTTATTGTGTCATCTTGAGCATTTCTTGTGTGAATTATAAGTGGGAGTTCTGACTTAATGGCCGCCTGAATATGTGTTCTAAATCTATCCCTTTGCCAACTTAAATCCCCTTTTAGTCTAAAATAATCTAAGCCGGTTTCACCAATGGCTACAATTTTTTTATCCTTAGAGTATTTAAATAAAGTATCAATATCTGGCTCTTGTATATCCTCGTAATCAGGATGTACACCAACGGAAGCGTAAATATTAGAATATTTTCTGGTTAGCTCTAAAATTTCGTTAATTTTATCTAGTGTCACACTCACACATAGAGCATGAGAGATTTTATTGCTTGCCATATTCTTAACAACTTCATCAATTTTTTGATTAAGCTCTGGAAAGTTTATATGGCAATGCGAGTCTATATACATAATTAATTAGTAAAAATATTTTTATATTCAATCATAACTGAATTAAGGTTAATTTCTTTATTAGCCGCTGTTTGAGAATATGATTTTATAGTATTCAAACTTTTTTGATAGGTCAATAATTTACTTAAATCTGCACTTAATGCTAACTTACTAACTACCTCTGTGTCATTTGGAAAGTAATTATGCTCTTCAGATAATTTGCATAATAAGAGTTCATAAGCCCATTTTTGAAATATATTAATAATCCAACCAAGGCCATTATTGAGCCACATACTATTTACTTCCATTAGATTTATTTTGTTACCCTTTTTAAGCTCACCTAGGACAACATTAATAATGCTTAGCATTTCTTTGTCATTAACAAGCTCCAAGGGTAAATTATTATATAGCGATAGATTATCAATAAGGTCAATATTATCTGTTTGCTTGAGAAACTCTATTGCATCATCTATGCTTGGCTTTGAAAGCGATATTAGCCTACAACGGCTTATGATCGTTGGAAGTAAATCATTTAGATTATTTACAGTAAAAATAACTAAGCAATCAGTTGGTGGTTCTTCCACAATTTTTAATATGGCATTTGAAGCTTGATGATTTAATCTATCCGCACCGTATATTGTTACGATTTTTTTTCCATTAGCCTGGTGGGATGTGGTTTGTAAAAACTCTTTAGCCTCCCTTACGTCAGCAACCTTAAGAATATCAGTTTTTAAATTTTTTCCCTCTGAGGTATTAACTACTCTATTTACGTCAGGGTGACTTTTTTCACACCATAAACAATCTTGACATTTCCCACATGCAAATTGTTCTTTAGTTGGCATAGAGCACAAAGTTGCTTTAATTACCTCATCAGCAAATTTATTAATTTCTGGAGTTTGGGCGCCATAAAATATATATGCATGTGGCATTTTAACTTTATTTGAAAAAACTTCAGCCCAGGACTTCAAATGCCAAGGATAGATGTTCATAAAAAAAGCTTATCTAATACAAAATAAATTTCTTTTTCGATAATATTTATATTTTGATTACTATTTATTATTTGAAATCTTTTAGGTTCCTTTTTTGCAAGATCTAAATATGATTCCCTAATTCTTCTATGAAAATCTGCTGCTTCTTTTTCGAATTTATCAAGATTACCATCTGACTTAAGACGCGACAAACTTACATCAGTTGGCAAATCAAAAAGTAAAGTTAAATCTGGTTTTAAATCTTTATGGACCCAATTCTTTAGTGTGGTAATTTTTTCCATTGGAACATTCTTACCGCCACTTTGATAAGCGAATGTTGCATCAGTAAACCTGTCGCTGATTACATTTATTCCATCCTTAAGATTTGGTTTTATAATTTGATATACATGTTCATTTCTAGCTGAAAACATTAATAGGGTTTCGGTTTCTGGATTCATATCATCATGTAGTAAAATTTCTCTTAATTTCTCCCCTAAAGCTGTTCCACCAGGCTCTCTTGTAAACAAATAATTTAAGTTTTTGTCTCTAAGGTATTTTTTAATAAACTTGATACATGTACTTTTTCCAGCACCATCAACTCCTTCAAGAGTTATAAATTTTGGATTTGATTTCATTTTTGATATTTTCGGACTGCCCTATTGTGTTCTTTAAGTGTAGCTGAAAAATGATGCCTTCTGTTACCTTTAGCTACAAAATACAAAGCATTTGTTGTTGCTGGGTTGAGCGCTGCTTTTATTGAATTCAAACTAGGGAGTGAAATTGGGGATGGTGGAAGTTTTTTTCGGGTATAAGTATTATAAGGATTATCTTTTTTTAAGTCTTTCCTTGTGATGTTTCCAGTAAATTTCTTGCCCATGCCATAAATTACTGTTGGGTCACTTTGAAGGGGCATGCCTATGTTTATGCGATTTACAAAAACTCCAGCAATAATTGGGGCCTCTTCCCTTACACCAACCTCTTTTTCTATTATCGATGCAATTATTAATGCCTCATACATATCCTTATATGGTAATTCATGAGCGCGATTATCCCATTCAAATTCAAGCTTCCTCATGAGAACGCTATGAGAATTTTGAAATATTTCTATATCTGAAGTATTTTTATAAAAATAGTAGCTATCAGGGAAGAATAAACCTTCTACATATTTTTTATTTGATGAAATAACTTTTAAAATATTTTTCTGACTGTATGAGTTTAATGTTTTTTTTATATTAGTATTAGAATTTATTTTATCAGTCATTTCTAAAAAAGTAGACCCCTCAGGAAAGTAAATAGAATATAAAGCCTCTTTTCCATTAATAAGCATATCAAGAAGATCAAGCGCTGTTGCATTAGATCTGAGTTTGTAATGCCCTTTTTTTAAACCCTCTCTTTCAGATAAAATAAATGTGAGTAATTTAAATCTAAATGAATCTCTTAAAACCTTAACCTCTACAAGTTGCTCAGTAATTTCATTTAAATTACTACCACCAACAACCTCAAAGCTTGAATTTTCTTCCGTTACATTTAAAGGCAAAAATAAGTAACTTATAAACCAAAAAACCATAAAAGAAAAAATAATATGAATTTTTTTATTTTTGATGAAGGTTAAGATTTTAGATAATTTTAAATTCATTTAGGCTCAGGATTGATAATAAAATCTCTAATTAAAGAAGTAAAGGTACCTTCTTTCCATTTTGTCTCTTCAATTTGATTTACGTAAAAAGCCCCAAAAACTGAATTAGTAATAATAACCTCATCTGCCTGTTTTAATTTTTCAAGTTTGATATCTTGATATTTGAACTTGAATCCAAGGGAATTAGCATTTTTAATTATTATTTGCTGGCAAACTCCAGAAACGCCTCCATTTTTTTGTTTCGGGCTAGTTACAAACTTCCCATATCTTGCAAAAATATTACTGCTCACACATTCATTAACATAGCCATTTTTATCAAGCATCACCCCATCAAATACTGCATTTTTTAGTTCAGCCTTTGCTAAAACATTATCTATTCTATTTAAATGTTTTGCTCCAGTGTAAATCTCATTATGAGTAACCCTAGTCTTACAAACTTGCAGCCTTACTCCATTCAAATAATGTGAATGGTTAATTTTTTTATAATTAATTTTTAATACAATACGAGTATTTTCAATATTTTTTTTATATTGATACCCTTGATTTGATACCCCACGGGTGATAATTACTTTGCCAATATAAGACTTATTCAAGCTAAATAATTTTTTAATATCAAGAAGTAAGTCTATTTTTTTGGGTACTTTTATTTTAAGAATTCTTGCATCATTCTTTAGTTTTTCATAATGCATATCCCAATTTATTGGACATCCATTCCTAACTAAAAAGGTTCTGAAAACTCCATCCCCATAAGAAAGACCCCTATCGAATGGGTTGATGTTTTTTAAAGGGTTGCCATTAATTAAAAAATTTTTTTTCACTTCAGACAATACTTCTTTAAAATCTCTTAAAGATTAAGCTACCGTTTGTTCCACCAAAACCAAAATTGTTTTTTAGTGCAGCTTTTATATTAATTTCTTTAGCTTCGTTCGCAGCAAAATCTAAGTCGCATTCTGGATCTTGATTAAAAATATTTATTGTTGGTGGTGATACTTGATGGTGAACCGCTAAAGCCGTAAATACTGATTCTATTCCGCCTGCACCCCCTAATAAGTGCCCTGTCATTGATTTTGTTGAGTTTACAACTAAATCATAGGCATGCTTATTAAAAGTCTCTTTAATAGCGTTAGCTTCATTTAAGTCCCCAAGTGGGGTCGATGTCCCATGAGCATTAATGTAGGTCACTTCATCTAAGTTAATACCGGCATTATTAATTGCATTAATCATAGATCTTTTTGGGCCGTCTATACTAGGAGCTGTTATATGATAAGCATCTGCACTCATTCCATAACCGCCCAGTTCACAGTAAATTTTTGCGCCCCTTTTTAAAGCATGCTCGTACTCTTCAATTACCATAACTCCTGCACCTTCTCCGATAACAAATCCATCTCGATCTTTATCCCAAGGCCGTGATGCTTTTGTTGGGTCATCATTACGCTGACTTAATGCTTTGGCTGCAGAAAATCCTGCTACGGTTAGTTCTGTAATTGCCGCTTCTGAGCCTCCTGCAATCATAACATCGGCATCACCATATTCAATCATCCGGCTAGCGTCACCAATTGAATGCGTACCTGTTGTGCAAGCAGTTACAATTGAAATATTTGGTCCTTTTAGGCCATACATTATAGATAAATTACCAGATATCATATTTATAATTGTGCCGGGCACAAAAAAAGGTGACACCTTTCTGGGGCCACCTTGATCAAAATTATCGCTAGTAGTTTCAATAAGGTTTATTCCACCAATTCCAGAGCCAATAGATACCCCTATTCTTTCCGAGTTTTCATCAGTTATTTCAAGCCCAGAATCCTTAATTGCCTCTATACCGGCAACTAAGCCAAATTGAATAAAGGTATCCATTCTTCTTGAGTCTTTTGGGTTTAGATAGAGGTCAGGATTGAAATTTTTAACCTCGCCTGCAACTTGAGATTTGAAATTTGATGCATCAAAATTAGTAATATTAGTAATCCCAGAAACACCGTTAAGGATATTCTTCCATGATTCTTTAACCCCAATACCAACAGGTGTTATTAAACCAAGTCCTGTAACTACAACCCTTCTTTTAGTCATGGATATACCTAATCAGTTTTGATTAGGTTAGTTGATTATTTAAGATTTTTATTTATGTAATCTATTGCTTGCTGCACTGTTGTAATTTTTTCAGCTTCTTCATCAGGAATTTCAGTATCAAATTCCTCTTCTAAAGCCATTACAAGCTCAACAGTATCGAGTGAGTCTGCGCCAAGATCATCAATAAAAGATGATTCATTTTTTATTTTATCGTCATCTGTTCCTAATTGTTCTGAAACAATTTTTCTAACTCTTTTCTCGATATCTGACATGTATAAACCCCTTTTTTTAAAAACAAATAAATTACTTTCGCTATTTTATCAAATGAATGCTTATTTTATAAAACTATTTTGAATATTTTACTAAAAAATTAATAACTATATGATTTATATAGGTATTAATAATTAAATCATCAACATTCCACCATTAATATGAAGTGTTTCACCGGTTATATAGCTAGCATTCTCAGAAGCTAAAAAAGCTACTGCATTAGCAATGTCATTTGGACTTCCTAGCTTTCCAAGTGGAATATTACGTATTAGTTGATTTTTATACTCTTCAGGGAGGGACCGTGTCATCTCCGTATCTATGAATCCTGGTGCGACACAATTAACAGTAATTCCACGACTCCCAACTTCTTGGGCAAGAGATTTTGTAAAGCCAGACATACCTGCTTTTGCTGCAGTATAGTTAGTTTGCCCAGCATTTCCTGAGTGCCCAACTACAGAAGATATATTAATGATGCGACCATATCTATTTTTAATCATTTTTCTAATTACAGACTGGCTTAACTTGAATACAGATTTTAAATTTGTATTCATAACTTCATCCCAATCCTCATCTTTCATTTTCATTAAAAGAGTATCTTTAGTTATTCCTGCATTATTGACTAGAATGCTAATATATCCATAATTTTCTTCAATGTGTTTTATTAAAGACTCAATCGACTTATTATCATTAACATCTAAAACCAACCCAATTCCTTTTTGATCGTTGAGTTTAAAATTTTCTTCTATTGCTCCGACTCCTTTATCTGTTGTTGCTGTTCCAATAACAAGCATATTTTTTTTTGCTAATTCTAATGCGATTGCTGCTCCAATGCCCCTGCTTGCACCGGTAACAAGTGCAACTTTAATAGTATGTTGCTCAGTCATTGTTTTAGTTCCTTAATTTTTAATAAAATTTCATCTATTGCTTCTTCATTACTAACTGAAACATGTGAAGCTTCCTTATTGATTCGTCTATTTAAACCTGTTAAAACTTTACCAGGGCCAGCTTCAATAAATAAGTTTATACCTTCTGCTGATAGTAATTTTATTGTTTCTGTCCATCTCACCGGATTAAAAATCTGACTCACAAGAGCTGATTTAATCTTATCAATTTCATTATAATGCAAAGCTTCATAGTTTTGAATAATAGGAAATTTCGGTAGATTAAATATAATTGATTTTAAGTAATCATCAAACAAAATTGATGCTGGCCGCATTAATTTACAATGAGAAGGAACACTTACGGGAAGTAGCATTGCTCTTTTAGCGCCTGCATCTTTAAAACTTTGTAATGATTTATCTAAAATAGATTTTGTTCCAGCGATAACAACTTGGCCCGGAGAATTGAAATTAACTGCTTCTAAAGTATCATTTCCTTGTTCTTCGTTACATATTCCTATCACCTTCTGATCCTCTAAGCCAATAATTGCAGCCATAGCCCCCTCGCCTTCAGGGACTGCGTTTTGCATTAATTCAGCTCTTTTTGTAACCACTTTCAAGGCATCATTAAAAGTTAATGAATCGCTAGCTACAAGTGCTGTAAATTCCCCCAAGCTGTGACCTGCAATAAAACTAGGTGAATCCAAATTATTTTCTTGCAGATATCTCCAAGTTGCGACGCCAGCTGTAAGCATCAAGGGTTGGGTATTTATTGTCTGATTGATTTCTTGATTTTCAGACGAAGTCATTGCCCAAAAGTCTTTATTCAAAACTTCTGAGGCTTCAGTAAAAGTTTTTTGAATAATGGGAATATGTGCGAGACCATTCATCATTCCAATTGATTGAGAACCTTGACCAGGAAATGTAATAATATATTTACTCATTTAATATCTTATTAACGCTGAGCCCCAAGTGAATCCTCCTCCGAAAGCTTCCATCAGTAGGAGATGTCCTGACTTTATCTTACCGCTTTGTATGCCGTCATCTAGTGCAAGAGGAATAGATGCTGCCGAGGTATTACCATGCCGGTCTATTGTAACAATAACCTTATCCATACTCATTTCTAATTTTTTTGCAGTTGCTTCAAGAATTCGTATATTTGCCTGATGAGGCACAAGCCAATCAATGTCTTCTTTTTGTAATTGATTTGCTATTAGTGCTTCATCAACAATTTTATCCAGGGTATTAACTGCAATTTTAAATACTTGGCTTCCTTGCATTTCAATCGTTTGTTGGATTTTATTCCCAACATTTCTTTTTGGAACATGAAGTAAATCTTCATATTGACCATCAGCATGAATATGAGTGGATAAAATACCTTGTTTTTTTGATGCCGAAAGAACGACTGCCCCTGCACCATCCCCCCACAAAATTGCATTGCTCCTATCGGTATAGTCAGTTATTTTTGACATAGAATCCGCACCAATAACTAGAATATTTTTCGCTGAGTTTGTTTTGATAAATTTATCAGCAATTGATAGCCCATAAATAAAACCACTACACACTGCTTGAATATCAAAGGCAGGGCAATTTCTGATTCCTAGTTTTGTTTGAACATTACAAGCTGTGCTTGGAAAAATTTTATCCGGTGTTGTGGTGGCAACAATAATAAGATCAATTTCCTCAGCATTTATGCTGGCATTATTTATTGCATTTCTAGCTGCCTCAAAAGCTAAGTCGCTAGTTTGCTCTTCAGGACTAGCTATATGCCTTTCTTTTATCCCAGTTCTTGAGGTTATCCACTCATCAGTTGTGTCTAGACTTTTTTCGAGATCTTTGTTTGTTAGTAATTTTTTTGGTAGGTAACTTCCTACGCCTATTATTTTGGAAAATATCATTTTTTTCCTATCTTCAATCAGTTAGATTCAATTTTAATTTGTTTTTTTATTTTCTCAAGCACTCTATTTTCAGATTCTTCGATGGCTGTAGTTATTGCTGTTTTAAAAGCAAGAATATCAGCACCCCCATGACTTTTAATCACAATACCATTTAATCCCAAAAAAGATGCCCCGTTATATCTTCTTGGGTCAAGCCTTCTTCTAAAAGATTTTAAAAGCGATAATGAAATTAATGCAATAATTTTTGTAACCCAATTTTTCTTATATTCAGCTGTTAAAAAATTACCGAACATCCTAAGGACTCCTTCGGTTGTTTTTAATGCAACATTTCCTACAAATCCATCACAAACAACAACATCGGTCGTGCCTTTAAAAATATCATCCCCTTCTACGTTACCATAGAAATTTAAATGGCTTTCCTTAAGAAGTATGAAAGTTTTTTTAACTACCTCATTACCTTTAATATCCTCAGATCCAATATTCAAAAGACCTATTGACGGATTTTTCTTTTTAGTTAAAGCGCTAGTTAGCATGGCTCCCATTACAGAAAATTGAAGTAGTTGTTCAGGAGTGCTGTCTGTATTGGCGCCCAAGTCTAAAACACAAGTAACCCCTCCATCTCTATTTGGAAAGTTTGAGGCAATAGCTGGTCTCTCAATCCCGTTAAGCATTTTTAGAACAAATCGAGCAGTTGCCATTAAAGCCCCGGTGTTGCCTGCACTTACGCACGCAGAGGCTTCACGAGTTTTGACTAGATTAATAGCCAATCTCATCGAAGAATTTTTCTTATTTTTTAAGGCAGATTGTGGTGATTCATCCATTCCAACTGATTCTGTTGTATTAAAAATGCTTATACGAGGATGATTACTTGACTTTAACTTAGAAAGAGATTTTTTTATTTCGACCTCATTTCCAACAAGAATGATATTAATTTCTAAAAACTGCTGGAGTATTTGTATTGATGCCGGAACTGTAACCTTAATTCCATGATCACCGCCCATTACATCAATAGCAATTGAATGTTGCATAATTTAATTAATAGTTATATTAAGTTTATTCACCTTTGGTTGTTATAACTTTTTTACCTTTGTAAAAACCAGAAGCGCTAACATGATGTCTCAAATGAGTTTCGCCAGTTGTTTGCTCTATTGCTAAAGCTGGGCTCGATAAGCTGTCATGCGAGCGACGCATACCTATTCTTGAGGTTGATTTTTTACTTTTCTGAACGGCCATAATGACTCCTTAATATAATAATGAACTTTAAAATTCTAACTACTTGGAAGTTAAGAAGTTTTGCTCAAAATTTAAAGCGAAATTTTAGCATAAAATCATAAATTTTATAAATAATTCAATCTGATTAGCACTTTATTTAATATTTCGCAATTTATTTAAGTATGAAAAATGCCCTAACCCACATGTTATAATTAAAATTAACATTGATAAGATAAAAATCAACAGCAACCAAGAAATAATTCAAGGAAATTCTATTTTTGATTGAGAAAATTTTAATAGCTAATCGCGGCGAAATTGCAGTCCGCATAATTCGAGCATGTAAAGAAATGGGTATAACTAGCGTTGCTATATACTCAGAAGCAGATCGTCACTCGCTACATGTGAAAAAAGCAGATGAATCCTATTTCATTGGTTCTGACCCATTATCTGGCTATTTAAGTCCGTATAGAATTGTTAACCTTGCAGTGACTGCAAGATGTGATGCAATTCATCCTGGATATGGATTCCTATCTGAGAACCCAGAATTAGCAGAAGTTTGTGAGAGAAGAAATATTAAATTTATTGGCCCAGATTCTAAGTTAATAAAACGTATGGGGGATAAAATTCAAGCCAGGAAAGCTATGATTGGAGCAGGTATACCGGTTATTCCTGGGAGTGAGGGCAACGTAACGAGCTTGGATGAAGCAATTGTTATTGCCAATGATATTGGCTACCCAATTATGCTTAAAGCTACAAATGGTGGTGGTGGAAGGGGAATAAGAAGGTGTGATGATGACAATGAATTAAATTCTAATTATGACCGAGTTATTTCGGAGGCAACTAAAGCATTTGGAAAGCCAGAAGTATTTATAGAGAAATGTGTCTTAACGCCAAAACACATAGAGGTCCAAATATTGGCTGATAGCCATGAAAATGTAATACATCTATATGAAAGAGATTGCTCTATTCAGAGACGGAATCAAAAACTTATTGAAATTGCACCCTCGCCCCAATTAAATGATGACCAAAGAAATTATATTGGTGATTTAGCAGTCAAAGCAGCAAAAGCTGTCGGATATGAAAATGCAGGAACTGTTGAATTCTTATTGGGCACAGATAACAATTTTTACTTTATGGAAATGAACACTAGGCTTCAAGTAGAGCATACTATTTCAGAAACAATTACAGGAATTGATATTGTTCAAGAACAGATAAGAGTAGCTAGCGGTAAAACTCTAACTTATAAACAAGAAGAAGTTTCTTACAGGGGATTTGCTATTGAGTTCAGAATTAATGCCGAAGATCCAAAGCAAGACTTTTTACCATCTTTTGGAAAAATAACAAGGTATTATGCTGCTGGTGGTCCAGGAGTTCGAACAGATGCTTCAATATACACAGGTTATGTAATACCTCCCTATTACGATTCTATGTGTGCGAAACTAACAATATGGGCAATGAATTGGACTGACACAATACACAGAGGTAGGAGGGCTTTAGGTGATATTGGATTATTTGGAATTAAGACGACAATCCCCTATTATCTTGAAATACTAAAAAATCAAAATTTTATTAATGCTGATTTTAATACTAGCTTTGTAGATAAACATCCAGAGCTGACAGATTATGAAGACGAACTTTCGCCAGAAGTAATTGCAGCGGCTATAGGCGCAGCAATTGCGGCACATGAAGGAATATAAACTATATGAAAAAAATTAATATAACAGAACTTGTTTTACGTGATGGGCATCAATGTCATATTGCGACCCGCCTAAGAACTGAAGACATGTTACCAGTATGCCCAATGCTCGATAAATTAAATTTTTGGTCCATTGAGGCATGGGGTGGAGCAACCTTTGACGCTTGTCTTCGCTACCTTAAAGAAGATCCGTGGGAACGATTAACTAAGCTGAGAAAAGCACTACCAAACAGTAAAATTCAAATGCTACTAAGAGGACAAAATTTATTAGGATATCGACATTATTCAGATGATGTTGTAGATATGTTTGTTAAAAAATCTGCTGATAATGGTGTAGATATTTTTAGGGTATTTGATGCATTAAATGATATTAGAAATATTGAGGTTTCAATAAAAGCAGTAAAAAAATATAAAAAACATGCTGAAGGAACAATAAGCTATACCACATCTCCGGTTCATAATATCGAATACTTCGTTGATTTAGCCAAAAAAATAGAAGAGCTTGGCTGTGATAGCCTTGCAATTAAAGACATGGCTGGTTTATTAACGCCCAATGTAACAAAAGAGTTAGTTCAGTCATTGGTTAAAAATATTAGTATTCCAATTCATATGCATTGTCATGCAACATCTGGTCTCGCGACTGTAAACCTCATCTCTGCAGTTGAAGCAGGTGCAACAATAATTGATACATGTAACTCGAGTTACTCCGAAGGAGCTAGTCATCCAACAACCGAGTCTACTATTGTTGCTCTCGAAGATATGGGCTATAAAACCGATATTGATTTATCTAAAATCGACGAAATAACTGAATATTTAAAAGAAAATAGAAAAAAATATTGGCAATTTGAATCTAAATTTACAGGTTTAGATCCTAAAGTATTAATCAATCAAGTTCCAGGTGGAATGATTTCAAATCTATCTAATCAATTAAAAGACCAAGGTGCATTAGATAGAATGGACGAAGTTTTAAAAGAGATACCAGAGGTTAGAAAAGATCTAGGCTACCCGCCATTAGTAACCCCAACATCTCAAATTGTTGGTACACAGGCGGCATTAAATGTCATTACAGGTGAAAGGTATAAAACAATTACAACTGAAGTAAGGAATTATTTCTTAGGCCAGTATGGAATGCCGCCAGGAAAATTAAATAATGATATAAAGAAAAAAGCTATTGGGGACCAAAAAGAAATTACATCAAGACCAGCAGATAGCTTAAAGCCAGAAGTTGTTAACCTTAAAGCTAAATCAGAATCTTTTGCAAAGTCTGATGAGGACATCTTAACTTATGCAATGTTCCCAGATGTAGGTACAACATTTCTTCAGGAAAGAAACGCTGACTCATTAGATCCAGAAGAGTTATTAAATGAAGACGAAGAGATGAAAAAAGGAGACCATTTCGCTCCAACTGAATTCAACATCACACTTCATGGCGAGACGTATCATATTAATTTAACTGGCTCAGGTGATCCAAGTGAACCAGAAAGACCATTTTATGTATCAGTGGATGGCATTTCAGAAGAGGTTTTAGTTGAAACATTGAATGAGGTATTGGTAAAAAAACCAGATTCTTCATCGAGTCCAAATAATCCGAAATTGAGCAATAAAAAAGAAGGCTCTAGGTCAAAGCCAAATCATGATGGGTGTGTTACGACTGCGATGCCTGGAAAAATTGTTGATATTAAAGTTAGTATTGGCGATAGAATTAATGCAGGTGATAGTGTAATTGTAATTGAAGCAATGAAAATGGAAAATGAGATACAAGCTGCAAAATCAGGAACAGTTGTTGCAATAAATATCAGTAAAGGCGATGAAGTATCGCCAAATGAAACGTTGCTTGAGATTCAGTCGTAATTAAACAATCTATCATGCCCCAAATCATCCTTGCATCTTCATCAGTATATAGAAAAGAATTGCTTGAAAGATTATTTTTAGAATTTACAATTGTAAAACCAGAGATGGAAGAAGTGAGAAATGAGTCAGAAACAGCATATGAAACAGCTGATAGGCTTGCAGAAGAAAAAGCTCAAAAAGTTTCCAATCAATTTAAAGAAGCAATTGTAATTGGATGTGATCAAACAGCAGAATATAACAATATTCAAATACAAAAACCCTTGGATTACGAAAGAGCTGTATCGCAATTGCAAGAATTAAGCGGAAAAAGGGTCAATTTCCATAGCGCTATTTGTGTTAACTACAACAAGAAAAAAATTTTTCAAAAAAAAGTTGTTAGTTTTGATGTTAAATATAAAGACTTAAATTTGTCTGAAATTGAGGGTTATTTAAAAAAAGAAAAGCCTTTTAACTGCATAGGTAGTATTAAATCAGAAGGCTTAGGAATAACTCTGTTAGATGAAATTAATACTAGTGATCCAACAGCTGTAATTGGCCTACCCTTAATAACTTTAGTTAGCATGCTTAAGAAAATTGGAATAAAAATTAATGACAGATAAGACTAATAATTCAGGCGTTCTGTTTATTATCCCCTCTTCGATTGAACAAAATGAAAATGTCACTTTTTTATTGGATGAGCAAAAAAAACAACTGTGTAACATAAAATATTTCATTGTTGAAAATGAAAAGATTGCTAGAAAAACTATCAAAGAGTTTAACTTAAAATCTGAAATACAGTCAGTCACACTTTTTAAACACAACAACAAAACAAGCACTAATGATTTAAAAGAATACTTTGATCCTATTTATAATGGAGATGATATGGGTCTTCTTTCAGACTCTGGGAGTCCTTGCATTGCTGATCCTGGATCGAAAATAGTTGAGTATGCGCATTTAAATAATATACAAATACATCCCTTGGTAGGACCTTCATCTATTATATTGAGCCTAATGGCGTCTGGCTTTAATGGGCAAAAATTTAAATTTCACGGCTATATCCCAATAGATAAAATTAATAAAGAATTGTATGTAAAAAAAATGATGGCATCTGTAAAAGAAGAAAAAGAAACTCAGATATTCATTGAGACGCCTTATAGAAATCAAAACCTATTAAAAGATCTCTTAAGAATATTAGATAAACAAATTAGACTTTGTTTGGCTATAAATTTAACCAGTAGTAAGGAGAAAATAATTTGTGATTCGATTGAAAATTGGAATCTGAAAAAAGATATTGATATCGATAAGCAACTATGTATCTTTCTTATTAATTAGCTCTTTAATTGGTTTAAATGATGATCGATAAATTTTATTAATACCATATTGCTTAACTAATTGGAGATGCTCTTTTGTTGGGTAACCTTTGTGTTTTTTGAGGTTATATTGCGGGTACTCTTGATCAAGCTGAATCATATGTTTATCACGCTCAACTTTCGCTATAACAGATGCTGCAGATATAGCTTTAATTAAAGAATCACCCCTCACAACGGCTTCCATTGGTAATATTTTTATATCTGGGCAATATAATCCATCTATATAAATAAAATCAGGTTTAGTACTAAGAAGATTGAATGCTCTTTTCATTGCTAATAATGATGCTTGCAGAATATTAATTTTATCAATTTCTTCAACTGATGCTGTTGCGTAAGAATAATCAATTGCTTTTAATTTTATTTCATCATATAAAGTGTTTCTATTTTTTTCAGATAATTTCTTTGAATCTGTAAGGTTATTTATAACAAGGTCAGAATCTAAAATTACTGCAGAAGCATAAACTGGACCACAAAGCGGACCCCTGCCTGCTTCATCTATTCCGCAAATAAGTGTCATTTTAGATATTTAATTATTTTTTTATAAATAAGTTCGGAGCTGTTTCTTTTTAGCCTTATATGAAGGTCTTTAAATTTAATATTTAAATATTTTTGAAGTTTTTTATCGGTCAAAATTTCAACTGCTTTATTTGAAATGCTCTCAGGAGTTGCTTTATTTTGAAGAAATTCAGGAACTACAAATCTATTTAATAAGATATTAGGTAATCCAACATAAGGAATCAGTAACATTTTTTTTAGTAAAAGGTAGGATAGCAATGAAGTTTTATAAACAATTATCATTGGTTTTTTATAAAGAGCGGCTTCAAGGGTTGCTGTTCCAGATACAGCTATTACAATGTTTGCTGAACATATTGCATCATGAGAATGCCCAATGATAAGCTTAATACTTTTAATCTTATTGCTATAAGAATTAAGTGTATTAGTCATATTAGTATAGTTATCTTTAGAATTAATAGGGATTAAAAATTTTGCTCGTTTTAACTTTCGCCATGTTAATTCTTTATTGATTAAGATCGCTGTATCTATCATTAACTCTAAATGATATTTAATTTCACTGGTTCTACTCCCAGGTAATAGCGCAATAATTGTTTCCCCTTTATCAAGATGTAATCTTTGACGTCCTTTATTTACATTTGGATTAAGAGGTATCTTATTTGCTAATGGGTGCCCAACGAATGTAATTGGAACTTTAGCTTTTTGAAAAATTTTAGGCTCATGAGGAAACACTGCAAACAAGTGATTTACATTTTCTTTGATGTCGAATACTCTTCCCTGTCGCCAAGCCCATACTGATGGAGCTACATAGTGAAAAGTAGGAATATTGTTGAATTTCAATCTTCTCTCTATCCCAAAATTAAAATCCGGAGCATCGATGCCAATAAATATATCCGGCTGTTCTTTTAAGAAGTAATCTACCACCTGATTTCTTAAAGATAATAATCGGAAAATTTTTTTTAATGCGTCAAAATATCCGTGAACGCTTATCTCTCTATAATCAAAATTTGAAATTAATCCATTCTTGCTCATTTCTGGGCCACCAACACCAATAAATTCTATATTTTTTATTTTAGAATTTAAATAAGACATTAAATGACTACCAATTTGATCACCTGATGCCTCGCCAGCCAAAATGGCAATCTTTGGCATTTACCTTATAATTCCTCTATCTGACTTACTTATAAAATCAATATATAAACCTACCGAAGTAGACCCAGGTTCGTCACTATTTTTAGCAAGGGATTCCAATAATTCTTTGGCAGAGTTTAATGTATTACCCTCTCTGTATATTATCTTGTAAGCTTTTTTGATATTTGATATGCACTCAATAGAAAAATCTCTTCTTTTAAGTCCCTCACTGTTAATGCCATTTGGTTTTGCATTATAGCCGGCAGCTCTTATGTATGGCGGAACATCTTTAAATATAACTGTCCCAACGGCAGTCATAATATGAGCCCCGAGCTTACAGAATTGATGTACGAGAGTGAACCCACCAAGAATTGCAAAATCATCAATCTCTACATGTCCAGCAAGCGATGTATTATTAGCTAAAACAATATCATTTCCTAATTGACAATCATGAGCAATATGGACATAAGCCATTAACCAATTATTGTTACCAATCTCAGTTATTCCATTACCACCAGTAGTACCTATATTAAAAGTACAGAACTCACGAACAGTATTGTTGTCACCAATTTTTAAAGCAGTTTTCTCATTGTTGTATTTTTTATCCTGAGGAACCTCTCCTAAAGAGCAGTAGTGATAAATCTTATTATTTTTCCCAATAATTGTATTTCCACTTATCGTAACAAAGTTACCGACCTCAGATCCTTCTTCAATTTCTACATTTTCGCCTATAACGGAATAAGCGCCAATTTTTACTGTTGAGTGAAGTTTAGACTTAGGATGAATTAAAGCTGTAGGGTGAATTTTTTGCTCGAATTCCATTACACTTCTTTTTTAATTTCTTTTAAAATACACATCATATTAGCTTCTGCAACAATATCGTTATCCACAGTTGCCGTTCCAGAATATTTCCATATACCCTTAAGAACTCTATCTATTTTTACATGTAAAAGTATTTGATCACCTGGGTTTACAGGTTTTTTGAAACGGGCATTATCAATACCAGCAAAATAATAAACTGAATCTTCTGTTGGTTTTGTATTCATCGTTTTAAAGGATAATAATGCGGCTGCTTGGGCAAGAGCTTCAACTATTAAAACCCCGGGCATAACAGGGTGATATGAAAAATGACCTGGAAAATATGGTTCATTAATGGTCACATTCTTAATGGCTGTTATTTCTTTTCCAAGCTCCATAGAGATAACCCTATCAACAAGAATAAAAGGGTATCTATGAGGCAAATGATCTAGTATTTCGTGTATGTCCATCGACAATTTATTCGTGGTCATCTTATTTTTATTTCCCTCGTAATTTTACCGCTAGTTTAAGCCATTCCTTATGCTCCATGAAGGGCATGATAGCAGTATATTTGTTGTTAGAATTATTTAAAGACTTTGTAATCATTGTTCCAGGTGAAATTGTTATATTGTCATTAATCTCAAGGTGCCCTAAAATCATTGCTGCTCCGCCGATTTTACAATTCTTACCAATTCTAGTGCTGCCAGCGATTCCTACACACCCTGCTATTATTGTATTTTCATCAATATAGCAATTGTGGCCTACTTGAACTTGATTATCAATTTTAACTCCTGAGCATATAACTGTGTTATCTATGGCGCCCCTGTCAATAGTTGTATTAGCTCCAATATCAACATTGTTATGAATAACAACTGAGCCAATTTGAGGAATCTTGTTCCATATCTTATTTAAATCTTGAGCATACCCAAATCCATCAGTACCAATAGAGGTATTTGAAAAAATTTCACAATTTTTGCCGATTACTACATCATTACCAATCGTTACATTTGGGTGCAATTTTGAACCTTCACCAATAGAAACATTGTTGCCAATTGAGATATTTGAGGAAATAAAAGCGTGATTACCAATAATTGATTTACTACCAATTGAGGTAAATGGTCCGATATAGCAATCCGGCGATATCTTAGTATCTGGATCTATATTTGCATTTGAATTTATACCAAATTTATAAATATTCTTTTTAAGGAAAAAATTTGCAACCTTAGAAAAAGCCAAATATGGGTCGTCAACTACTATCCAATCACCATCCCTTAAGGCAACATCTTCCTGCTTTAGGATAACAACTTTAGCTTTAGTATTTTTTAAATCATCAATTAATTTTAGATCAGAAAAAAATGTAACTGATGACTCATTAGACGATCTAAGGGATGAAAAATTATCAATTATTATATTTTTATTTGAGCATGTTCCATCGATCATAAGTGACAATTTTTCAGAAGTTATGTCCCCCATTTTTTTAGTGCTACCCTATATGCTCAGTTTATTATTTACTTGATATCACCTAAAGCTTTAATAACAATATCAGTTATATCCACTTTTTTTCCTGCGTATGCAACTCCCTGATAAAGAACTAAATCGTAATTTTGTTCCTTTGCAACTTTTTCAACAGCAATATTGACCTGTTTTTGAACTTTTGCTATTTCTTCTCTTCTTCGGAGATCTATATCTTCCCTAACTTCTCTCTCAGTTCTTTGGGCATCAATCTTTAATCCTTGTATTTCTTTTTGTTTTTTATTTCTATCAGATTCAGACATGGTCATTCCGTCTTTCTTCAATTGACTTTCTTTAGCATTTATTTTTTTAACTGCTTTTTTTAATTTAGCAGTTCTTTTTGTAAATTCTTTTTCTAACTTTTTATTGGCTGATATTGTCTGTGGTGCGGATTTTAATATTTTTTGAATTTCAACGAATCCAATCTTAACTTCTGCCGATAGATTACTAACGTTAAATATTAAGAATAGAATTAAAGCTATACATTTTTTCATTTTGAATTCCTTTAAAATTAAATCAACTAAATCTAGAAAGTGCCGCCCATACCAAATTGTAACTCAGTTATCTTGTCATTTGTACCCTCATTTAATGGTTTTGCATAACTTATCGTTAGTGGGCCAAATGGAGAAAGCCATAAAGCAGCTAAGCCTGCAGAAAACCTTGATTCATCCGCATTGAAATCATTTTTATAAACACCTCCGCCATCAATAAATGTACTGAATCTAAAGCTCTTAACATTTTTTAAGCCAGGAGGTGGGAAATAAAGCTCCGCTGAAGTAAAAAACATTTTTTTACCGCCAGTTGTTTCAAGTTCTTTGCTGGCTGAATTAAATATTTTTTTCCCAATTGAAGCTTGATCATAACCCCTTACAGTTTTTGGGCCGCCCATGAAAAAGTTCTTAAAGAAGGGAAATTTTTTATCTCCATAACTATCCGCATAACCCAACTTACCCTTTAGCTTAAAGCTCATATCATTAGACAAAGGCCAATATTTTTCTGCTGTTGTTGAAAGTTGATAAAATTGCATATCAAAAACTGGCACAGATAAAGTGCCGTGTGCTTTAATGTAAACACCACTAGTTGGTAAGGTTGCATTATTTCTTGTATCTGTTGCATATACCACTGAACCTGAAAATGAATCACTATTACAATCGCTTGTTGATGTGCTTCCACTTAAATCACGACAATAATCTACGTATTCTTGAGCAGCGAATGCGCCAAGCTTAATTTCAGTTATATCCAAAACTGCGCCAAGAGCTATGGCGTTAAATTCAGACGTAGGAATCGAAAAGTCTACATTTGCTCCGTATGAATAGGTATTATAAGTAGCTGTTGATAAGTCGCTGGTGTTAACATCTCGCTTATAAGCCCCTACAGTTCTAGATACACCGTTATCAGTCCAATATGGATCAGTATAACTTAAGGCGTATGTCTGGTTAACACTACCCGTACTAACAGAGGTGGTTACAGTATTTCCTGTGCCTAAAAAATTAGACTGACTAACAGTAAAAGTTCCGACAAGCCCCTCATCAGAACTAACGCCGGCACCGAGCATAAGCTTACCTGTATTTCTTTCTTTCAAATGAATGTTTACATCAATCTGATCAGTTATTCCAGGCACGCTAACAGTTTCCACATCAATGGCATCAAAATACTGCGTTCTGGAGAGCCGAGTTTTTGAACGATCAACTCTTGTTTTGCTGTACCAAGAGGATTCAAATTGTCTTAACTCTCTTCTAATAACACTGTCTTTTGTTTTCACATTCCCAAAAAAATTAACTCGTCGAACATAAATTTTCTTTCCAGGATCGATAAAATAATTAAAATCTACAATTCTTGTCTCTTTATTAACTTCAGGTATTGCATTTGCGTTTGAAAAGGCATAACCAAAATCACCTAATATCTGATTAATTCTTTGCGTTGTTGCAGTTACTGCAGACCTGCTAAATGTATTCCCTTTGACTGTACCAATTTGTGCCTCTAGCGCATTTTTAGCAACATCCTTAGTAATCTTTCCAGAAATTTTGCTTTCGCCGAAAAAGTATTTATTGCCTTCATTTATTGATATATCGACATAGACATGCTTTTTAGTCTCTGAAATCCTAATCAATGACGAATTGATCTTAAAGTCCAAATAGCCTCTGTTCATATAAAAGCTTTTTAATGCTTCTAAATCTCCACTTAATACCTGTTTAGAGTATCTGTCGTCCTTGTTATACCAAGATAAAAGGTTCGTTGTTTTAAGCTTGAAGAGCTCTATCAAAACCTCTTTTTCGTAAAGCTTATTACCAACAATATTAATTTCTTTAATTCTTGAAACACTGCCCTCTTCAACATAAAGATTGACTTGCATCCTATTTCTCTCTAAAGGAATGGCCTCAGCTTTAACAGAAGCAGTATATTTTCCGAGAGATAAGTATTGATTAGCAATTTCTTGCTCAACCCTTTTAAGATCTGTTTTATCAAAAACTAAGCCTTCTGCGAAATTCATCTGACTTAAACCAAGCTTTAATTTATCATCCTGAAAAGCTTCTACGCCATAAAAATTTAAATCTGAAATAATTGGTTTTTCATTAACAATAATAATTATTTTACCGCCCTCTTGTTCGAGCGAAATATCTTTAAATTGTCCTGTCTTGTATAAAAGTTTTATAGTTGAGCTAACGTCAATACTATCTATTGGGTCATTAACTTCAAAAGGAAGGTTGCTAAACACTAATCCAGGCTCAACTCTCTGAAGTCCTTCAATTTTAATATCACTTACTAATAGATCTGCCGTTGAAGCAGAAAAGCTAGCTAGAATTAGAATTATTGTCAGTAAAAGTTTTTTCATCAATTGAACATGAAATTAAAAATGTCATTATATACTGCTAATGTGAATACAAGAAATAAAATAACCACTCCAAGTCTTTGAGAAATAATCATTTTTTTCTTATTAAGAGGCTTTCCTAAAACCCACTCAACCACATAAAACATCAACTGACCCCCGTCTAATGTTGGAATTGGTAATAAATTAAGAAAACCAACGTTTATATTTAAAAATACTAAAAAACTTAAATAAGTGGCAAGACCCATTGATATAGTATCTGAGGATAGTGTAGCTATTGAAATAGGCCCGGAAAGCAGTCGCCAATCTATATTTCCAGTAATAATATGAATCAAAGATTTAAATACAATTCTTATACCCTCAAAAACATCATAAAATGATTTAGATATACTATTTAAAATATTGATTTTAAAGTAATTAATATAATTATCTTTATACTCTAAATTTGGCTTTATTTTAACTCCAATCACTCCCGTATTTCTAATATTATCCCTACTTAATTTTGGTGTGACTGAAATAGAGAGTAACTCGCCGCCTCGAAGAAGCTTGATAATTATTGCTGTATTAGCTTTACTCTCAATTGAGCCTACAAAATCTGCAGCGTCATAAATTATCTCATTATCCACACTAAAGATTCGATCATTTTTTTTAATTTTAGCTATTTCTGCTGGAGATCCAGGAACAACCTCGTCAATTAACAAAGAATTTTCTTGGGCAGGAAAAAAGTATAAGCCATTGGTGCCATTCCTATTAACTTTATTCATTTTTAAATCTAAACGTTTTGCTTTATTTATAGTAATAGAAGTTTTTCTATTTTCTCGGAGAAGTATGTAAGACAAATCCTTGTTTGCCAGATCAATAAGCGCTTTATTATGATCCATCACGGAATTAATTTTTTTATCATTAATTGAAATGATTACATCATTTATTTGAAAGCCAACTTCTGCAGCTACACTTTCTGATTTAACAGCAGTAATTTTAGGAAGTACATTATATTGCTCCCCTTGATTTAGAAATAGCAGTAAAAAGAAAGCAAATATAAAATTGATTAAAGGGCCTGCCAGAACAATGAGCGATCTTTTATATAAAGAAATATTTTCAAATAAATTCAGATCTTTAGACTTTGATTTTTCATAAAATTTTACGAACCCTCCAAGAGGGATAATTCTTAAGCTAAACTCAGTTAAGCCTATTTGTTTTTTATACAAGACCCTTCCAAAACCAACCGAAAATTTTTCAACACTTACTTTAAATATCTTTGCTACCGAAAAATGTCCGAGCTCATGAACAATAACAACTAGAGAAATAGTGATTATAAAAGATAAAATGCTATGCAAATTTTGAACCTTTTAATAAAATTCTAGCCTTGATTCTTGCCTGCTTATCAACTGCTAATATATCCTCAATACTTTCGATATTTGAGCTTTTCACTTCATTAAGAGCTGTTTCAATTAATTCTGATATCTGAGTGAATTTTATTTTTTTTCTTAAAAAAGCATCAACTGCTATCTCATTAGTTGCGTTAATTTCAATTGGATAACTTCCACCCTGCTCCAAACAATCATATGCTAACTTAAGACATCTAAATTTTTCTAAATCTGGCAATTCAAATTGTAAGTCATTAGATAATGAGAGATCAATTCCTCTAACGCCAGAAGCTATTCTTTCCGGAAAGCTAAGCGCGTAAGCAATTGGAACTTTCATATCAGGGGTTCCTAGCTGAGTAAGGCTACTTCCATCAATAAACTCAACAAGCGAATGAATGATACTTTGTGGATGAATAAGTACCTCAATTTTTTTATAATCTATTTTGAATAAATAAGCAGCCTCAATTACCTCTAACCCTTTGTTCATCATTGTTGCAGAATCTATAGTTACTTTTCTTCCCATACTCCAATTAGGATGCTTCAGAGCATCAGTAATACTGACATTGCTTAACTCAACTAATGATGAATTCCAAAAGGGTCCTCCCGAAGCAGTCAAAATTAATTTATTAATTTCATTTTGATTTTTTTGATTGTGAATAACTTGAAAAATTGCATTATGCTCACTATCAACTGGGATGATGATGCCATTATTTTCTGCAGAAACTTCAGATAGCAAGTTGCCAGCCATAACCATTGATTCTTTGTTAGCTAAAAGAATTCTCTTACCTTTAACAGCTGCTTCCATTGTTGAAACTAGCCCGGCAGCTCCAGTTATTGCTGCAAGTACTGTTGATACTTTTACATGTCCTGCTATAAATTTATAGCCCTCAGGACCAAATAAAACTTCTGTTCCTTGGTTTTTCTCTTTCAATAAACCTGATAACTTAATTTGGGATTCTTCGTCTTTGGTAACAATATAAGTTGGCTTGAATTCCATAGCTTGTTTAAATAATAAATCTATATTTTCATAACCAGATAGGGCAAAAATATCAAATTTGTCTGGATGAAGTTTTATCACCTCTAAGGCACTGCAGCCAATGCTCCCAGTCGACCCAAGTATTGAAATTGTTTTCATTTATATATACTCGAAAGCTTTTAATAAAAAGTATAAAATTGGAATTGTAGGACAAAAACTATCCATCCTATCTAAAAATCCACCATGCCCAGGAATTAAATTACTGCTATCCTTCATTTTTGCCATTCTTTTTAAAAATGATTCATAAATATCACCATATAAGCTCAGAGTGGTTACTAAAAATGCAAGTAACATGCCATCAAATACATCTAAAAATCCATAAATATGAAGAAACGAGATAAAAATTACATTAGATAAAAACCCTCCAAAAAAACCCTCCAAAGTTTTACCTGGACTAATATTTTTTACAATTTTAATTCTACCAAATCTTTTTCCTGAAAAATATGCACCTATATCAGCAAGCCAAATCATTAAAATAATTACTAGCAATATATTTTTATTTGTCACAAACATAGACATGGTAGACAACAGCATCGGTGTAATTAAAAATAAACCGTAAAATACATTAATTGATGGGTTTGAGGATATTTTTTTATAAAAGATATCAACAGGGACTATAAGTAACCAAAAAATAAGGCTTAAAGCAGCTAAGAATGGAATTGAAATTATTAAAAAATTTGAAATTAATGGGTATAAAGTATTAGTAAAATAAAAATATTCTGAAAGGTTAAAGAGGTTGCCAAAATTAGACGTGAAGGTTGATATAAAATATATAAGCAATGGAGTTGATGCCAAAACCCAAAAAAAAGCTAAGCTCAATTTATTCAATTTTAATACATTACTTAACTCAAATAATAAAAAACCACCAACAGCTAGAATTAAAAATTCAAAAAAAACATAGCCTAAAAAAAAGTAAGTGGCAACGAATAATCCAAGCATGATAATTGAAGATTGTATTCTTTGTTTGAGCATTATTTATCCACTTTAAGGTTACCAAATTTTCTTTCAGTATTCTGAAAAAAATATAATGCATTAACGAAGTCTTTCTCTGAAAAATCTGGCCACAAAGTATCAATGAAATATAGCTCAGAGTATGCAATTTGCCATAATAGGAAATTACTTAATCTTCTCTGCCCCCCTGTCCTGATTAACAAATCGACATCAGGCATATTTTTTGTATACAGATTATCAGTTAAATCTTTTTCTAATAAAACCCCACTTTTCTTTTTAGTAGCTTTATTTACTGCCATTAATATTTCTGCCCGAGCCCCATAATTTAATGCAATATTCAATTTCAATCCTGTATTTTTAGATGTTTTTTTTACTAAAGATTTAATTTTGATCTGAAGCTCTTTTGTGAAAATAGTAATATCGCCTAACACTAGGACGCTTATATTATTTTCTATTAGCTTGCCTGTCTCACTATTAATTGACTCAGAAAAAAGATTCATCAACCCATTAATTTCTTCAGACGGTCGATTCCAGTTTTCAGTACTAAAAGCATATAGGGTGACAGTTGAAATATTATACGTAATTGCCGACTTAATAATTTTCTGTAAAGCTTCTAATCCTTTTTTATGACCAGCTATACGTGGAAGAAGTCTTTTTTTTGCCCAACGCCCATTCCCATCCATAATAACAGCAACGTGTTTAGGAATTTTTGATGTACTTAAGAATCTTTTTTTAAAAAAATGTAACAGGTGAAAGCCTCAGGTTTATATGACCAGTAAATCTTTTTCTTTTGCATCGATTAGCTTGCTAATATCAAGGATAGATTCATCTGTAATTTTTTGAATCTCTTCCTGCATTCTTTTTTCATCATCTTCACTAATTTCTTTTTCTTTCGACATTTTCTTTAATACCTCATTGCAATCACGACGAATATTTCTAATTGAAACTTTTGAATTTTCGCCTTCAGATTTTACAACTTTTATTAGATCTTTTCTTCTTTCTTCAGTTAAAGCAGGCATTGGTATACGAATTAACTCTCCTGAGGTAGAAGGATTTAGGCCCATATCGCTTTCTCGAATTACTTTTTCAATAGCTTGAATCATAGTTTTTTCATATGGCTGTATATTAATTGTTGTAGCATCCGCAACTGTAATATTTGCAAGCTGTGTTAATAAGGTTTTAGCTCCATAATAATCAACTGATAGATGATCTAAAATACCAGCATGAGCCCTACCTGTTCTTATTTTTGATAAATCTAATTTTAAGGAATTAATGCTTTTTTGCATTCTTAGACCTGCATTCTCTTTAACTTCATTCATTTTAGCATCTCCCTTATCTTAATTCATAGTAACTAAAGTACCCTCTTCCTTGCCTAGAAGAAGGTTTTTTAATGCGTCTTTTTTGAAAATATTAAAAACAGCGATTGGAAGCTTTTGATCTCTACAAAGTGTAAATGCTGTTGCATCCATTACCTTAAGATTTTTATTTATTGCTTCATCAAAAGTTACAGTTTTATACATCTTGGCGTCAGAATTCTTTTCTGGGTCATCTGAGAAAATACCATCTACTTTAGTAGCTTTGATCATAATATCGGCATTAATTTCCATCGCCCTTAAGGCAGCTGCAGTATCAGTTGTAAAAAAAGGATTTCCAGTTCCAGCAGCAAAGATAACAATTTTTTTATCTTCGAGGTACCTTATCGCCTTTCCTCTAATGTAAGGCTCAACTATTTGATCTATATTAATTGCAGACTGAACCCTGCTATTCATTCCAGCATGCTTCATGGCGTCCTGAAGTGCTAGGGCATTCATAACTGTGGCAAGCATCCCCATATAATCAGCTGTTGCACGATCCATTCCAGCAGCACCGAGAGCTACACCCCTAAAAATATTACCGCCACCAATTACAATTGCTATTTCAATACCTATAGAAACTGCGATCTGTATTTCTTTTACTATTTTGTTTATAGTATCCGGATTTACTCCAAAGGCATCATTTCCCATTAAAGCCTCACCGGATAGCTTAAGAAGAATTCTTTTATATTTAATGTCTGCCATAATTTGTTATTTTAGCTTAAAAAAAAGGATTGTAATCACAATCCTCTTCAAAAAAATTAAACATCGATTGCTATTACTAACCTTTTGATACTGCTGCAACTTCAGCTGCAAAATCTTCCTCTTTCTTTTCGATACCGTCACCAACAATATAGATATAAAAAGAGTGTATCGTTGCATTATTATTATTTAAAAGCTTTTCAATTGTAACTTTTTCATCTTTAACAAAAGATTGATTAAGTAATGTAATTTCTTTTAAAAATTTATTAACTGAACCAGCTGCTATTTTTGAAAGCATTTCTTCAGGCTTTCCTGCTTCTTTAGCCTTTTCTATCGCCACCCTTCGTTCAGTTTCGATAATCTCAGGATCAATACCACTTTCATTTATTGCTTTTGGTTTCGTTGCAGCTATATGCATAGCTATATCCTTGCCTAGCTCTTCGCTTCCGGATTCTAAATCTAAAATTACTCCAAGCTTGGAGCCGTGAATATATGAATATAATGAGCCTTTAGCACTAAGACTGATAAACCTTCTCGGAGTAATGTTTTCGCCAATTTTACCAACTAATTGCGTTCTTAATTCCTCTATAGCAACCCCATCAATTTCAGCCTTACTAATTGAATCTATATCCTCAATATTTTGTTCAAGGATGGTTTTTGCCAGTTTATTTGAAAAGTTAAGAAATTCTTCATTCTTAGCACAAAAATCTGTTTCAGAATTAACTTCTAGCAATATGCCAGATTTACCGTCTTTAGAAATAAAAGAACTCACCACGCCTTCTGCAGCAATTCTACTTGCTGCCTTACTTGCTTTATTTCCAAAACGTACCCTAAGAAGCTCTTCAGCTCTTGCCATATCTCCGTCAGCTTCAGTTAAAGCCTTCTTACAGTCCATCATTGGCGCATCTGTTTGCCCTCTTAGCGCCATTACCATACTTGCTGTTATCTCAGCCATTATTTATTAACTCCTATGCTATTCAAATTTAACTAGTTTTTTCATCAATCAAAACTGGCTTTTCTGTATCGTCCGCCTCTTCTTCTGCAACCATTTTTGCAAGGTCTTCTATAGCTTTATTTTTTCCGTCAAGAATAGAGTCAGCCATTCCTCTAGCATACAAGCGAATTGCTCTGCTTGAATCATCATTCCCAGGAATAACATAACTAATATTTTCAACTGAATTATTTGTATCAACAATCCCAATAATTGGAATCCCTAATTTTGTTGCCTCAACAACAGCACCATTCTCATACCCAACATCAATAACAAAAATAGCGTCAGGCAATGAAATCATGTTTTTTATACCGCCGATAGATCTTTCTAACTTCTCATACTCTCTTTTTAAATTAAGCCCTTCTTTTTTTGTTAACTTTTCAAGGCTTCCATCATCACTAAGTATAGCTTCTAACTCATTCAATCTTTTTATCGATTGTTTTACAGTCTTAAAATTTGTTAACATTCCACCTAGCCATCTATAATTAACATAAGCGCAATCAGCCCTTATTGCTTCCTCCTTAACTATTTCTCTAGCTTGTCGCTTGGTCCCAACAAATAAAATACGTCCTTTATTAGCCGCAAGAGTTTTTGCGTACTTTAAGGCATCGTTAAACATAGGTAATGTTTTTTCAAGATTTACTATATGAATTTTATTTCGATCGCCAAAAATATATGGGGCCATTTTTGGATTCCAGTAACGGGTTTGATGTCCAAAATGAACACCCGCTTCTAACATTTGTCTCATAGTTATAGACATGTGGTATATCTCCTTGTAAGGGTTAATCACTTCATTAAGCTTAAAATGACTATTATTCAATAAATAGCACCCTTAACTAAGCCTAATGGTTGAAAATTTTTCGTTAATATTACAAGTGGCATGATAACATATTTAATTAATAATTTAGTTAGATATGAGCTTTTTTAATGTCAATTTCAATCAAAAATTCAGAAGATATAAAGAAAATGAGAGTTGCTGGAAAATTAGCATCGGAAGTGCTTGATTTTATTACGCCGTTCATAAAGCCCAATATAACAACTGAAGAAATTGATAAAATTTGTCATGATTATATGGTAAACGAACAAAAAACTATCCCGGCCCCCCTTAATTACGCTCCACCAGGTCATAGTCCCTACCCTAAATCAGTTTGCACCTCAGTAAATCATCAAATTTGTCATGGCATTCCAGGTCCAAAATCTCTAAAAAAGGGAGATGTTATTAACATCGATATAACTGTTATAAAAGATGGTTACCATGGGGATACAAGTAGAATGTTTTACGTTGGTGAGCCATCAATTCAAGCCAAAAGACTTTGTGACATAACTTACCAATCAATGTGGCTAGGCATAGATGCAGTTAAACCAGGTGCCCATCTTGGTGATATTGGGAATGCAATTCAAACCTATGCTGAATCAAATGGCTACAGTGTAGTTAGAGAATTTTGTGGGCATGGTATTGGTTTAGTGTTTCATGAAGAGCCACAAGTTCTTCATTATGGTCAAATAGGTTCGGGTATTGAGCTTAAGCCTGGAATGATATTCACAATAGAACCAATGATTAATGCAGGTAAAAGGGATATTAAAATGCTACCCGACGGATGGACAGTGGTTACAAAGGATAGAAGCCTGTCTGCGCAATGGGAGCACACAATATTAGTCACAGACTCATCATATGAAGTATTAACTGTTTCTCAAGGAACTCCAAAGCCTTTTATAAAAAATTAGGTACTAAAAGTATTTTTTAAATGAATAAAACAGAACTATCTCAACTTAAAAAATCATACGAAGAAAAATTTACCTATTATTGTGAAAAATTTCTAAAAAATCATAATAGTCAGGCGTATTTAAGAAACCAGACGCTTTTAGTTGATCGTTTAATAATAAATGTATGGCAAAACCTATCTATTGATAAAAATATTGTATTAGCAGCAGTTGGTGGCTATGGAAGAAGAGAATTGTTTCCATTTTCTGACGTTGACATATTGATAGTATTTGAAAAAAAAATTACAGCGAGCGATCAAGAAGCTATAAGTCAATTTATAACAAACTGCTGGGACTTAGGCCTCAAGATTGGTCATAGCGTAAGGAATATTAAACAAACCAAGCAAGAATTTAATGCAGACATTTCAACTGCAACCAACCTAATTGAGTCAAGATTTCTTATTGGTTCATCAATAGTATTTCATAAAATGAATCAAGCGATAAATAATGCGTTATCAGTAAAGAGATTTTATAAACTAAAGCTTCAAGAGCAAGCAAATCGACATAGAAAATTTAGAGATTCAGCCTACCAGCTAGAGCCTAATATAAAAGAAAGCCCAGGTGGATTAAGAGACTTACATATGATTAGGTGGTTATCAATCAGCCAAGGAAAAGGTGGTACCTTTAAGGAGATGTTTGAAAATAATTTAATTGATAAAATTGAACTTAATAAAATACAACTTCATGAAACCAAAATAACAAAACGTCGCATACTTTTGCATATTTTAGCTAAAAGAACTGAGGATCGACTAGTTTTTGACGTTCAAAATAAACTTGCAGCTAAGCTTGGGTTTAAAAATACAAAAAATAAAAAATCTAGCGAAATTGTTATGAAAAGTTATTATAAATCAGTTAATTATATTACTTTATTCAACGAGATTGTTATAAAAAGATTAGATCCAAATATCCGAAATAAGAAGGAAATAAAGCACCAATTACCATTTTATATATACAACGATTTAATAGAATTAGACCAAAAAAATATTACTAAAATAAAGCCTTATATATTAGATGTCTTTCTTCTATTTCAACAATATAATAAAGTTAAGGGTTTTGGGCCAAACTTACTCGGAGCTCTGGATACCCTATCCTCTAAAATTGACAAAGGTTATAGGAGCGATACGAAAAATCAAAGAAAATTCCTAGATATTTTTAGAAGTAAGAATAAAGTCAGTCGATCTTTAAGACTACTAAACAAATGTAATATTTTAGGAAAATTTATACCGGCATTTGGCAAAATTGTAGCCCAAATGCAACATGATTTATTTCATACTTACACAGTTGATGAGCATACATTAAATGTAATTGAAAATATAAGGCGCTTCACACTCGACAAATGGAAACATGAGTTCCCAGAGTGCAACGAAATCTTTAAAAGCTTTAAAAAACCACACCTATTATATCTTGGAGCATTATTTCATGATATTGCAAAAGGCCGTGGAGGAGATCACTCAGAATTAGGGGAGGCAATTGCTTTAAATTTTGGCAGAATAATGCAGCTTAGTAATGAAGATAAAAATTTAATTGCATGGCTCGTTAAAGCACATTTAAAAATGTCGAGTGTGGCACAAAAATCTGATTTAGCTGATTCATTAATTATTAATGAGTTTGCAAATTTTGTTAAAACACAAAATAGATTAGATGCTTTATATTTGCTAACTGTTGCAGATATAAGAGGAACAAGCCCTCATGTTTGGAATCAATGGAAAGCGAGCCTACTCAGAACTTTATATTTGGAAACAAAAAATAATTTAATGAGAGATAACTTGAATATATCTGAGGTCATTAGTGAAAGAAAAGGAATAGCACATAAAATATTATCAAAATATTCAATTAATTTACGAGACTATAATAGGATATGGATTAATTTTAATAAAGATTACTTTTTACGTTTTGATGGCAAAGATATCGCCTGGCATACAAGAGCTCTTCTGCCCCACTTCAAAAATAATACGCCAATAGTAAAAGTTCGTCATGGTGCAGATGGTCAAGGCATAGAGGTTTTAATTTTTACCAAAGATGCTGAAGCCCTTTTTGCTAAAATTATAAATTTTTTCTACAATATAAAGTGTGAGGTTGTTCAAGCTACAATTACAACTACCAAACACCATTTCGCATTAGATGTGTTTAATCTTATTGATATTCCAAATGAGTCTATTAGTTATAAACATTACTTTCAGCATATTGAAAAAGAACTCACAAAATACTTGTTAAATAAAAATTCTAAATTAACCATCCCTATTAATAAAAAAACACTACAAGCAACCTATCATGAAATTGATTCCCAAATAACCTGCAGAAAAATAAAAACTAATCGCTACCAGTTGGATGTTGTGTGCGCTTCAAGACCAAATCTTTTAGGATTAATTGTAAAAGAAATTAACTCATTAGAAATATCTGTTCATAATGCTAAAATCAATACTCTTGGAGAAAGAGCAGAAGATTTTTTTATTATCTCTTCAAAAATTAAACTAAATTTAGAAACTCGAATCCAAACACTTATAAAAAATATCAAATCAAGAGTTAATGAATAGATTTAAGGAAAAAAATGGCTAGTAAAAAAAAATTTAGCGAATCTGATACGTCCAGAATCATTGAGATGGCATGGGAAGATAGAACATCGTTGGATGCAATTCTAAGGGTTTACGGCCTAAATGAAAGTGAATTAAAGCTTTTAATGAAAAAAGAATTAAAATCAAGAAGTTATACTTTATGGCGTGAAAGAATGAAGAATAGTAATTTAAGGCATGAGTCTATAAGACCTGAAGGCATAACAAGAGCTTTCTGCCCCCAGCAATACAAGCATAAAAAATAATTACTTAGGACTTGTCATAGTTTTTGGGTCAACAATTTTGTCAAAAGTCTTTTCATCAATAAAACCTGATTTTATTGCTTCTTCTTTTATTGAGGTTTCATTTTTGTAAGCATTTTTAGCAATTTTAGCTGCTTTGTCATACCCGATTATGGGGGTTAAAGCTGTAACAAGCATAAGACTATCTTTCATTAATTTGTCAATAATCTTTATATTCGGCGTTATTCCAACAACACATCTATCAGTAAATGTCCTACAAGCATCAGATAATAGCTGAATAGACTGAAGAATATTGTAAGCAATCATTGGTTTATAGGTATTTAACTCAAAATGCCCCTGAGAGCCAGCAAATCCTATAGCGGTGTCATTTCCAAGAATTTGAGCACATACTTGAGTGAGAGCTTCGATTTGGGTTGGGTTTACTTTTCCAGGCATTATTGAGCTACCAGGCTCATTTTCTGGTAAATTTAACTCACCTAAGCCACTTCTTGGACCAGAGCTAAGCAATCTAAGGTCATTTGCAATTTTAAATAAGGATATTGAGGTAGTTTTAATTGACCCAGATAATTCAACTATGGCATCATTAGTAGCAATAGCTTCAAATTTATTAGGTGCAGTAATAAATGGAAGTTTTGTTATTGTGGCCAAATTCTTTGCAACGCATTTATCCCAACCCTTCTTTGTATTCAACCCCGTTCCTACTGCTGTTGCACCTTGTGCAACTTCATAAATTCTTGGAAGTGACGATTTTATTGATCTAATACCCATCTTCACTTGATGAGCGTACCCAGAAAATTCTTGTCCAAGCGTTATAGGTGTTGCATCCATCGTATGTGTTCGACCAATTTTAATAATATCTTTAAATTCTTTTGATTTATTAGTTAATGCAGAATGAAGACTCTCTAAAGCTGGAATGAGTGATTGATTTAACTTCAAAGCTATAGCAATATGCATTGCTGTTGGAAAGGTATCATTTGAAGATTGGCTCATATTGCAATCATCATTTGGATGAATAGGTTTTTTTGACCCGATAACACCCTTTAGGAGCTCAATTGCTCTATTTGATATAACCTCATTAGCATTCATATTTGATTGTGTTCCAGATCCTGTCTGCCAAACTGCCAGAGGGAATTGATCATCAAGCTTTCCATCAATAACTTCGTTTGCAGCCTCAATAATTGCTTTAGACTTTTTCTTATTCAAATCCCCACTATCTCGATTTGTTATCGCGCAAGCTTTTTTAATAATTCCAAGGGCATGGATAATCGATTTTGGTTGCTTCTCCCAACCAATTGCAAAATTTACTAATGCTCGCTGAGTTTGTGAGCCCCAATACTTACCTATTGGAATTTTTACAGGACCTAAAGAGTCAATTTCAATACGAGTTTTATTTTTCATCAATATTGGTCCTTAAAATGTTCAAATTTAACTAATTGCTGCATCTTTAACTGCTTTTGCAACCCAATCTATTAACCTTGGATCAAAGGGCTTAGGAATAAAATATTCCTTTCCAAATGACATAGATTTAACCTCATATGCATCCAATACTGATTGAGGCACCTCTTCCTTTGCCAGATTAGCCAAAGCATTTGCAGCAGCGACTAACATTTTATTAGTAATCTCTTTTGCTTTAGCATCAAGCGCTCCTCTAAACAAAAATGGGAAGCCTAAAACGTTATTAACCTGGTTTGGAAAATCGGAACGCCCTGTTGCCATAACAATATCATCACGAACTGAATGAGCTTCGTCAGGCAAAATTTCAGGATTTGGGTTAGCAAGAGCAAAAATGATTGGATTTTGGTTCATTTTAGAGATTAAATTTTTAGAAAGCAGATTCGCTCCAGAAACCCCAATAAACACATCAGAATTATTCATTGACTCTTCCAATGTATTGCATTTTGTTTCTACTGCAAGATCTTGATTATACTTATTTAAATCAACTCTTTTTTTGTTTAATACTCCTTTACGATCAACCAATACTATATTATTAGCACCCATTAATTTAAGTAGCCTCGCACAAGAGCATCCGGCTGCACCAGCTCCTAAAAATACAATATTAACCTCTGATAATTTCTTCTTCTGAATTTCAAGGGCGTTAATTAACCCAGCAGCTACAATCACAGCTGTGCCGTGTTGGTCATCATGAAAAACTGGTATATCTAATCGTTTTTTCAATTCCGATTCTATATAAAAACAATGTGGAGCTGCAATATCTTCTAGATTAATGCCTCCAAACGTCGGAGCAATATTAACAACTGTTTGAATAAATTCATCTGGATCCGAACAATCAATCTCAATATCATAAACATCAATATCAGCAAATCGCTTAAACAATACACCCTTGCCCTCCATCACCGGCTTTCCTGCTAAAGCTCCGACATTACCAAGCCCAAGAACAGCTGAACCATCAGTAATAACCGCCACTAAATTGCCCTTATTTGTAAAGCGATAAGCACTAGAGGGGTCCTTTGCAATTGCAAGAACTGGTTCTGCCACGCCTGGCGTGTAAGCCAAAGCTAAATCATCTGCAGTATCGCAAGGTTTAGTAGGATTTACCGATAATTTTCCAGGAAGCGGAAATTCATGATAATCAAGTGCATCTTTTGTTTTTTTATTCATTTTATTCCTATTCGAGTTCTGTTTTATAATAAACGGTTTAAAATTGATTAGTTATTTTAAATTCTTTTTAATTGATTTTAATTCTTGAGTTGAATCTAGATAAGATTCATAGACTTCTAAACCACAACGAGAATACCAATAACGGCTATTACTTTCATCTCCCTCAATTTTATGCAAAACTGCGTGAATCCATTGAGCCTCAGATATATTTAGTTCTTGCACTATCTCGTGCGCTGAATCCCATTTACCATCTAAAACGAATTCAATTGCCTTCAAACAATCCTTAAAATCATCTCTGATTATTTTCTTTCCTCTATATCTATTCGGTACTTACAGCTAGGCTTATGATTACCTAGTAAACCATTAATTGTCAGTGACTTTTCTTTACAAATAGAACATCTATAAGTATTACTCCCCTCCTCGATTTTTTCTTGAGGGTAATCAATATAGAATTTTTTATCCATATTTACCTTCTACCAGATCTAAGGAGTAGCTTTGTTTTTTAAAGATACTGGTATGGCAAGCTTCTTTTATATTTTTTTTCGTTAAAATAGCTATCATTTTATTGTCTGATTGAGCCATTTTAGCTTTGTTAGCAAAGAATGGATTAAAGAACTGTTCTACTGATTTTTTGCCTAAATATACATGCTCTCCATCAATCATAATTGGTTTTAAAGCTTTATGCTCACCATTAAAAACTAAGGTAACCTGGCCATCATCTTTTAAAATATTGTCATGAAGGTCTAAAAGGAAAAACTTCCACTCATCAACATCCCAAAGACTTTTTGAGGCATGGCCATTAAAAACAATTTGGAATGCAGTGACATGATCAAATTTATTTTTAAACTTCAATAAGGGTGTGTTTGGCTTGATTAAAAAATCATATTTTTTTACTTTAAGTATTTCAGATGCCACTTTAAGTATAGGGCTCGCATTTGGCATATCTATTGAATCCACTATATGCCCATTGAATGTAGCAATATGACTAAAAAAACCAAAGCCGCAACCAATATCTAAGATTCTTGAGGGCTTTTTAATTTTTAATGCAGAAAGCCTTTCTGCATTCCTAAGCCAATTAGAATCTAAATCCCTTGCGTATTTTCCATAAAAATCATCGTAATCTTCACCTGGCAAATCTTCAATAGGATGAACACGGCTATCTTTGGTTAGCTTAGTTTCATGAGTATCTCTTAATTTATTTTTTAAATCATCGGAAAGCACCTGACAAAATTTACTATCTAGACGAAGGCTGTCTATATTTTTCGATAAATTATTTGTAGTTTTTAAAATTTCCCTTAATATCGATGCATTTTTAAGGCTAGCCAGGGCTGTAAAGAAAACGATTAAATCTTCGATTACATCAAGGTCGGATTTAAAGATTTCCTTTCTAAAATAAGCATTACAAATTAAACATGCATATTCATCCATCATAAAAGGTGAACTGGTATTCCACCCAGCTGTAACTTTCGCCATGAGCTGTTCTATTTCTGCGGCTAAACGATCACTTCTTTTTTTCATATTTCCAATTGTAATTTATGTAATGTATTTAGTTAGAATTATAGCAACAATTTTTTTTATTTCCATAAATACTATTTATTTTGTTTTATCTCTGAGAAGTTGGCTATTATTTCGTACAGCCCCAATGTATAATGAAAAAAAATAATGCAAAATAATAATGCAAAATAATAATGCAAAATTACAGTAGACGACATTTTAGATTAAAAAGTTTTAATCAGTAAGTAAAATGTTATTTAATCCTTGTGTAACAATTAATTAATATTATTAAATAAAAATTGGGTATTTAAAAATGAAAAAAACAATAACCATACTTACGCCTACCTTGAATGAAGAATCTAACGTTGATGAATTAGTTAGTAGAGTTTCCAAAGTAATCACAGAACATCCTAAATATAATTTCGAACATTTATTTATTGATAATTCATCTAGTGATGGAACTGTTGATAAGCTAAAAAAAATAGCTAAAAAAAATAAAAAAGTTAAAGTTATAGTAAATGCTAGAAATTTCGGAGCACCTTCATCAGTGCTACATGCTTTAAAACAAGTCAAAACAGATGCATGTATTCATATTGCCTCAGATCTTCAGGACCCCCCTGAGGTCATTCCTGATCTACTAAAAAAGTGGGAAGAAGGTTTTAAAATTGTAGTACTTGTAAAAAATGAGTCGAAGGAAAACCAATTCATATTTTATTTAAGAAAAATTTATTATCGAATTCTAACTGTTATCTCAGATACCCCTCCCATTGAAAATTCAACTGGTAATGGGTTAATTGATCGGGATGTACTTAATATTTTAAAAACTATTCATGACCCACTTTCGTTCTTGAGAGGCGTCTTAGTTGAAATAGGGTTTCCGATTGGTAGAGTATTTTTTACTCAACCTACAAGAAAACAAGGCAATACAAGCAATAACTTATATGGCTTGTATGAGGTTGCTGTGGTGGGGATTACTAATCACTCAAAAGTTCCTATAAGGTTTTTATCTATACTTGGATTTATTATGTCTATTTTAAGCTTTATTCTTGCAGCTAGCTATTTGCTTTTAAAAGTTTTAAATTGGGACTCTTTCGAAGTTGGCATGGCCCCATTGTTAATTGGCTTATTCTTTTTTGGGTCAATACAAATGTTTTTTCTGGGGTTAATTGGTGAATATATTGCTGCAATCCATACCAGAGTTCGCGATATGCCTTCAGTTATTGAATTAGAACGGATAAACTTCTAAAAGTAATTCTATAAATTAATTTTACTGAATATAATACAAGTTAAGGCAATATAAAGACCGCCTACTGGTGGTTGTTTATGCCTAACTAGTATATGAATTGAACAATGAGGATATTCTCTTGCAATTTATGTTAAAAAAAATATACTAGATTCAGATGTTAGCTATTAATCATAAATTAATTTATGAGATAATTTTTTTGAAATTTACATTCGGGATTCATCTTTAAAAATGCCTAGTATATTAAAAAATTTAATTGTTCTTGAAATAGCAAATAACCATATGGGAGATGTGAATCACGGTACCAATCTAATTGATACTTATTCAAAAATTTGCAATAAGTTTCAAAATCTTAATTTTGCTTTTAAATTGCAATACAGGGACCTAGATACCTTCATTCATAAGTCAGTAAAAAATGATTTTGATAATCATTACGTTAAAAGATTTTCCGAAACCAGGTTGGCTGAAAAAGATTTTAACAAACTTATAGATGCAATAAAATCAAATGGCTATCTATCTATGGTTACCCCATTCGATAACAAGTCTATAAAATTAATAACAAGACAAGATATTGATATTTTAAAGGTAGCGAGTTGCTCTTTCACTGATTGGCCATTATTAGAAGAAATGGTTCAGCTAGATAAACCAATTATTGCATCAACAGCTGGAGCATCTGAAGGCGATATTGATAGTGTAATTTCTTTCTTTAAAAATAGAGAGAAAGATTTTGCAATTATGCATTGTGTTGCACAGTACCCAACACCTAATCAGAAATTAAATTTATCCCAAATAGATTATCTTACTAATCGCTATCCAGATACAACAATTGGATATTCTACACATGAAGATCCTAGCAATTTTAGTTTCGTTTTGATGGCTGCTGCAAAAGGGGCTAAGATTTTTGAAAAACACATTGGTTTGCCAACTGATCTATACCCAGTTAATAAATATTCAGTGACTCCAGCTCAATTTGAAAAATGGCTAGAGGCCCTTTCGTTAGCCTTAATTGTTTGTGGTCAAGGCTCCAAGAGAACTCCAATTGACAAAGCTGAACAAGATAGTTTAATTTCACTAAGAAGGGGTATGTTTGTAAATAAGAGAATTGAAAAAGGTGAGGCTATTTCCCGAAAAGATATTTATTTTGCATTTCCTCCCTCTCAGAATCAATTCACAGCAAATGATTACTCAAAGTATTCGTCGTTTGTTGCAAAATCAAATATTGAATTGGATGAAGCTATTTCTCATGATAATGCCAATATTTTAGAGCGAAGGTCTGTTTTAGAGGGAATAACTAAAAAAATTAATATATTAATTACTGAGGCTAATATACACCTACCATCCCCTGTTGAGATGGAGATTTCACATCATTATGGTCTTGATAAGTTTTATAAATTTGGGATGGTTATTTTTACTTTAGTTAACCGAACTTATTGTAAGAAATTACTTGTGTCACTTCCTGGGCAAGTTCATCCTGCACAGTTTCATAAGAAAAAGGAGGAGTCATTTCGCTTAATTTATGGAGACTTAACATTAACAATTGATGGTAAAGATTTAATCATGAAATTAGGTGAGATCATAACAATTGAAAAAGGAATGGTTCATCAGTTCACAAGTTTAAAGGGCTCTGTTGTTGAAGAGATTTCTGATACGCATCACATGAATGATTCATTTTATATTGATGATAAAATAACTCAAAATAAAAATAGGAAAACTATTATAAATTTTTATAAAAATTTATAATAGTTTATTAAAAGCTTATATGCAAAAAATTCGAGTTGCAGATTTTGTAGCATCATTTATCAAAAATATTGGAGTAGATTGCGTTTTCATGGTCCCTGGCGGCGGCGCTATGTTTTTAAATGACGCTATTCAATGCAAAAAAGGTTTAGATTATGTTGCAAACCATAACGAACAAGCTTCATCAATTTCTGCAGAAGCTTATTCAAGGGTAACTGAAAATATTGGGGTTGCTATAGTTACAACTGGTCCTGGTTCAACTAACGCCATAACTGGAGTTGCCGGTGCTTGGATAGAGTCTGTTCCATTAATGATTATTTCTGGTCAAGTTAAAAGATCGGATTTAAAAGGAAAAACGGGCGTCAGGCAGATGGGGCCTCAAGAAGTCGACATTGTAACAATTGTAAAATCAATTACTAAATACGCTACAACTATTAAAGATCCAAAAAAAATTAGATCAGAGCTAGAAAAAGCTTACCATTTAGCAACAACAGGTCGAAAAGGTCCTGTTTGGATCGATATACCGCTTGATATTCAAGCTACACCCATAGAGCCAAGTAAACTTCTTGGATTTAAAAAATTATTTAATAGGGAAGATTCTGTTAAGTTATTTAGTAAATATGATGAAATTATCACTTTAATTAATTCTTCAAAAAGACCGATTATTTTAGCTGGCCACGGTGTTAGATTATCTAGAGCATCTAAAGATTTTACAAAAATGTGCAAAATATTAAAAATACCTGTTGTGACAACATGGAATGCCATGGATTTGTTAGAAAATTCAAGTAAATTAAACATTGGGAAACCTGGATCCGTGGCTCTTAGGGCGCCTAATTTTGCAATTCAAAATTCTGACTTGTTAATCTCAATAGGAGCAAGACTAGATAATGTTGTAACCGCGTACAACCCAAAAAACTTTGCTAAAAATGCTAAAAAGATAATTATAGATATTGATCTAAATGAATTAAATAAATTTAAAATGAAAATTCATTTCAAGATTAATTTAGATGCAAAATTGTTTATAGAAAATTTAAATAAAACGGCGGCTAAAAGTGTAATAAAAAGTTTTTCTGATTGGATAAATAAATGTAATGATTGGAAAAAAAGATATGCGATCAACGATGGGGAGAATTTTACTAAACATAAAAAAATTAGCCACCTTCAATTAGTTGATGTTTTGTCAGATCTCTTACCAAAAAACTCTTTAATCGTTACAGGAAGCTCAGGCTTGGCTATTGAATCTTTTTATATGGCATACAGAAATAAACCTGGCCAAAGGATTTTTTTGACTTCAGGATTGGGTGCGATGGGATATGGGATACCTGCATTAATTGGTGCTTTAAATTCTAACAAATACAAAGAAGTAATATGCATTGAAAGTGATGGTAGCTTCTTAATGAACCTTCAAGAAATTTTGACACTAAAGATATCTAAGAAACCATTTAAATTATTCATCCTTAATAATAATGGTTACGCATCAATAAGAAATACTCAAAAAAATTATTTTAATGAAAGATATATTGCGACTGACCCAAAATCAAATTTATTTTTACCTGATATATCTAAAATATTTAATTCGATTGGTATTAGTGCTATCAAGGTGAAAAATTTAAACGCCTTGGTTGATGGAGTAAATAAGGTTCTTAGAAGTAAAAAATCAATTGTGTGTGATATTTCTTTAAAATCAGATGATGTATTATGGCCAAAATCTGCCGCAATCCCTCAAAAGAATGGCTCAATGTTGTCGATGCCTTTAGAGGACATGTCTCCCCTATTATCTAGAGATCAATTAAGAACTGAAATGCTTTATCCACTAGATCCTTCTTCTGAGAAAATTAAGAATTAAATGAAGTCTAAAAATAAATGTAGGGCTTGTGATGGGGCATTATTCAGCCCCCCTCTTCTAAGCTACAAGAATTCCCCTCTTTCTGCACAAGATTTTCATAACAATCCTGATCAAAAGGAAAACAGTGTAAATCTTGATATTTACCAATGTACAAAATGCAATCTAGTCCAGCATATATTGCCTCCTGTTTCATATTATAAAGAAGTAATTCGGGCAGTATCTGTTTCAAAAGAAATGGAAGAGTTTAGAATAGAACAATTTAAAGAATGGTCGGAGTTAAATAATTTAACTAATAAAAAATATATTGAAATTGGTTGTGGTGCTGGAGATTACCTAGAAATTATAAAAAAAATTGGCATCAAAGAAGTATTTGGATTAGAGTATTCTGATAAAAATGTTGCTGTTTGTAAAACAAAAAATTTAGAAGTAAGTAAAGGTTATTTAGATAATGATTTAGTGATTCAAGATCATTGCCAACATAGCTATGATGCATTTGGGATCTTTAGCTTTATGGAGCATTGGCCTAACCCCTCTGAAGCATTAAATATCTTATGGGATTTGTTAGCAGAAGAAGCATATGGAATTATTGAGGTACCTAACTTTGAAATGATTCAAAAAAAAGGGCTTTATTCAGAATTTATTACTGACCATATTTTTTATTTCGACAAGAGCTCGCTTTCACAACTATTACAAAGCAATGGATTTGAAATCATATCAATCAAATCTATTTGGCATGATTATATTTTATCTGTTGAAGTTAAGAAAAGAACCCGCCTTCCAGTTAGCAATTTTAAAGATAGCTTTAATTCATTAAATGATGAATTAACTAGCTATATTAGAAATTTTGATAATAAGAATATTGTTATATGGGGAGCCGGTCATCAGTCATTAGCTATTATATCTTTATCAGGAATAGAGAAATATATAAGCTTTATTGTAGACTCTGCTGCTTTCAAGCAAAATAAATATACCTCTGGAACTAATATTAAAATTGAGTCACCAGAGCAATTAAAAACTAATAAGCCTGATGCAGTTATTATTATTGCAGCCGGTTATTCTGATGAAGTCAGAAAAATAATATTTAACAAATATAGCTTTATTAAAAATATTGCAATTGTTCGTGAAAATCATCTTGAGATTATTGAGTGACTAATATACTAGAATCCTACTTAAAAAAAATTAAAGAAATTATTTCGGATCCACGCGATGGGCTATCTAAAGAATTATTTTATTTTGCTAGCTCCATAACTGCAATGGCAAACGTGGACCTATTAATTAAAAATAAGAAAAAACAAACTTTGCTTACATGGAGAGATGATGAATATTATGGTCCTGGTTGGCATATACCGGGTGGAATTATACGCTTTAAAGAAACTTTTTCTTCTAGGATCCATAAGGTTGCAGAATTCGAATTAGGTATCTCTGTTACCCACACCAAAGATCCTATAACCATAAAAGAATTATTTGCTAAAAATAGAGATGTAAGAGGTCATTTCATATCATTTCTTTATGAATGCTGGCCAGAAAGTGAACCTGATATAAACAGAAAATATAACGGCGGTGAACCCCAAAATGGCCAATGGTCTTGGCATGATAAAGCTCCTGTAAATCTCATCAAACCACAAGCATCCTATGAATCATTTATTAATGGACACAATAATGATTAAGTATGACATTGAGACTGATTTGAATTTTATTTTTAATAAATGTAAAAATGAATTCAATTTTCTTTCAAATAAGTCGATTTTAATTACAGGTGGAACTGGTTTTTTTGGGAAATGGTTTCTAGAGTTAATTTTCTATGCTAATAAAAATTATAATACAAATATTTTAACCACCATAATAACAAGGAATGAAGATAAATTCTTCTTAGAGAATCCACATTACAAAAATAATAAATTTTTAAATATTATTAAAATAGATATTTTAGATCTTAAAAAGATTAACCATAAATTTGACTTCTTACTCCACATGGCTGCAACCTCAGCTACAGAAACTTTTAATGGTGAGACAGATGCTAACAAAACTAGTACTTTATTTAATGGCGCAAAAAATATTATGGAAATTGCAATAGAAAACAATATTTCGAAAATTTTGTTTACTTCATCGGGTGTTGTTTATGGCTCATCATCGAAGGATATGAAGAGTGAAAGTGATGTAAGTCATTCTATAGAATTAGAAAAAAGAAATGGATTAGCTAAGGGAAAAATTCTTGCGGAGGATGTAATTTCGAATTTGAGCTTAAAAAATAATATTAATTTTAAGATTGCTAGGTGCTTTTCATTTGTTGGGCCATATTTACCATTAAATATTCATTATGCTATTGGAAATTTTATTAATGATGCTATCTTCAACGATAAAATTATAATTAATGGTAATGGTTTACCATATCGATCCTACCTTTATATATCAGATACTATAATTTGGCTTATAAAGCTTCTAGTTGGGAGTGAAGAAGGTGTTTATAATGTCGGCTCTGAAAGGCGAATACAAATTATTGAATTAGCAAATATAGTAAGGGACCTTATTGATCCCTCAAAGAAAATTATTATCCAAGAAAATGAGATTCATGAAGGCAATTTTAAAAGAGATATATATCTTCCAGATACAACAAAAATAAGAGAGGCACTTAAAGTTAAGGAATGGACATCTCTTGAGGATGCAATTTTAAAAACAACTAAATTTACTGTATAAAATTATTTATACGCAATCAATTACAAAGCTAATGCGTCATAGACTTTTATATAACAATAAAGGATAATATTTTATATGAAAAAAGACCTAAATTTAGAAGTAAAAGTAATGGATAATGAAAATATTATCCAATCACAGCTAAATTCAAATCGAATAAATTTAGGTGTATCAGCACCCCTGCAATCTCCACTTGTTATCTACATGGAAACAACAACTTACTGTAATCTTGCCTGTAAATTTTGTCCTCATTTCATTAGTCCCGATGAGTTTGAGAAAGGCACCATGGATTTTTTATTTTTTAAGAAAGTGTGTGCTGATTTGTTAAGCTTTACTCCTAAAGTAAAATTGTTAAGATTTTGCGGACTGGGTGACTCACTAATGAATAAAAAAATTACGGAATTTGTTGAACATGCGGTTGAAAATAAAGTTGCGGAAAGATTCGAAATGATTAGCAATGGCTTGCTTCTTAATGACAAAAATATTCCTATATTGGCAAAGACATTAGACAGATTAATTATATCAATTGAGGGTTTAAACAACGATCAATATTGGGAATTTACTAATAGAAAAATAAAGTTTGACAATTTTTGCAAGAATTTAGAAAAATTTTCAAAAGTTAAAAATAAAAAATGTAAACTTCATATAAAAATTCATAACTCAGCAGTTAATTCAAAGGCTAAGATACAAAAATTTCATGCTTTATTCTCGGATCTTGCTGACGAAATTTATATTGAAAATCTTGTCAATCTATGGCCAGGAGTTACATCGAACCTTGGGCTTGATTCAGGCCATAGGTTTGTAAGCGCACCAAGAAGAGAAGTAAAGGTTTGCCCCCAAATTTTTAAAAGTATGCAAGTAAATCATGATGGAAAAATAATGCCATGTTGTATTGATTGGAAGGTTGAAAATGTAATAGGCGATGCTAATACAATGTCACTTAGCGACATATGGAATGGTGAAGTAGTTAGACAGCTACAGACAAAGCATTTGAACGGGGAAAGACACACATTTCAACCATGCGCGACATGCTCTCTAAACGAAAATAGTGATATAGATAATCTAGATAGCGACGCTAAAGATGTTCTTGCTAGAGTAAGGGAAAAATATCAAAATTTGATAGAAGATTAATTTAGAGTCATTCACATTGCCCCATAACAAAAATTGTTAATAGCAACTCAATCGCAAGTATCTATCTAGTTATTCTTTTTTTTTGCCCAAAAATGATTTGATTTTGCCAATGCTCCTTGCTTAACCCCATGATCAAACATTAGTATTCTCTTTAGATCATCAGAGAAAAATTTTGATCTTTCACTATCGACTACTAACGCATGATTCTCTTCCATTGCTACTTCCGCAAGGTGACTTGCTACAAAACAAGCCAAAAGAGCAGTTCTTTCTTTAGTGGTTTTATTATTACCAGATTTGTGCCACAAATGGCCGCTCCAAATTATCATCGACCCCTTGGGAGCAATCAATTTTATTAAGTTTTTGTTGTGTTTTTTTTCATCTGAGGGTAATGGTTTCCTATTAAAATTATGCGACCCAGGTAAACACATTAATGCTCCATTTTCTTCGTTATGATCTTCAACAATAAAGCTGATATTTGCCCTTATTAACCATGAAGGCAGCGGGTCAGGCACTGTAGAATCTAGATGAAATTTTTGCTCCCTGCCCTCTGGTGGCACTATGTTAAGATGAAAACTACTAAGCATGTATTTTTCATGGAATGTGTCCCTATCAAACAGATCATTCATTATTTGGTGAACTATGGGTAAAGTTAACAATTGCCCAAGCTCTAAAGATTTGTTAACT
>Ga0209502_10000375_pt1 | contig 48508 bp, 51 predicted proteins | sample ArcticOcean_MG_C_10_FD_187442 | JGI IMG/M metagenome (GOLD analysis project Ga0209502, IMG submission 187442) | Marine microbial communities from western Arctic Ocean - ArcticOcean_MG_CB11_90 (SPAdes) (version 2) | ecosystem: Environmental > Aquatic > Marine > Oceanic | place: Arctic Ocean... | reverse complement strand
GTTGCTGAAGAAGCTCCTGCTGAAGAAGTAGTTGCTGAAGAAGCTCCTGCTGAAGAAGTAGTTGCTGAAGAAGCTCCTGCTGAAGAAGCTCCTGCTGAAGAAGTAGTTGCTGAAGAAGCTCCTGCTGAAGAAGCTCCTGCTGAAGAAGTAGTTGCTGAAGAAGCTCCTGCTGAAGAAGTAGTTGCTGAAGAAGCTCCTGCTGAAGAAGCTCCTTCAGAAGATGAAGAGAAGTAAAGAAAAGTCTGATTTTATTCTTATAGCTACTATTGGAAAGTCTAAGGGACTCAAGGGAGAGTTCTTTATTAATTCTCTGTGCGATCCTAAAGAAAATATAACAAACTATTCTGACTTTAAAACAGGATCATCTAGAGAATCTATTAAGCTTCATTACATAAAGCAATCTGGTGATAAATTCATTTCAAAGATTAAAGACATTGATGATGTTGACGAAATTAAAAAATTAACAAATCAAGAGTTATTTATAAATAAATCTGAACTCCCGGAACTTATCAATAATGAAATATACTGGCATGATCTAATTGGTATGCAGGTTATAAATAAAAATGATGAAGATCTAGGGATTATCGAAGAGATTAATAATTTTGGATCATCTGATGTATTGAAAGTAATTCCATCTAAATCATCTTCAGATAAAGAAATAAGGCTAATTCCTTTTATCAAAGATAAATATATTATTTCACACTCAATAATAAACAATTTATTAATTGTTGACTGGGATTTAGATTTCTAAACATGAACTTTAATATCTTAACAATTTTTCCAGATTTATTTGATACGCTTGATCATGGTGTTATTGGAAAAGCTAAAAATAATGGTAGTTTTTCAATCAACCTTCATGATATTAGAAAGCATGCTGTGAATAAACATGGTCAAATAGATGGAAAACCATATGGAGGTGGGGAGGGTATGCTTATGATGCCTCAACCGCTAAAAAAATCACTTGAAGATATTCCAAAAAATAAAATTGGAAAAGTGATATATCTATCACCACAAGGTAAGCCATTAAATAATATAAAAGCTAAAGAACTTTCTACTGAAAAATCAATAACATTTATATGTGGAAGATATGAAGGAATAGATCAACGATTTATAGACAAATATGTTGATGAAGAAATATCAATTGGAGACTTTATTATAAGTGGAGGAGAGCTTGCAGCATTGTGCTCAATAGATGCAATTGTTAGGCACATCCCAGGGGTTCTAGGAAATGAAGATTCAAGTGAAAATGATACTTTTTCAAATGGTTTATTAAAAGGACCTCAGTATTCAAGGCCTGAAATATTTGAAGAAATGAAAGTACCAGATGTGTTGCTTTCAGGTAATCATGAAAAAATAAAAGAATGGAAAGAATTAAAATCTATTGAAGCTACTATTAATAGAAGACCTGAACTATTAAATAATGTAAAATTAACAAAAAAACAAAGAAAACTCTTGGAAGATTTAACTTCCCAGCGTATCCTATAGCACTTTTTAGGCAATAATCATGACAGACAAAGATAAACTAGAACAAGAAAACGAAGCTAAAGTAGAGCAAGCAGAACCTGTTTCAGAACAAGTGAAAGCTGAAGAAGCTCCTGCTGAAGAAGCTGCTCCTACTGAAGAGGTAGTTGCTGAAGCTGAAGAAGCTCCTGCTGAAGAAGCTGCTCCTGAAATATCTACTGTAGAAAAATCTTCTGCTCATATTTTACAAGCCTTTGAATCCAGACAACTAAGAACTGATCTGCCTGCGTTTAGACCAGGTGATACAGTCGTGGTATCAGTTAAAGTTAAAGAGGGAACCAGAACAAGACTTCAAGCTTTTGAAGGTGTTGTTATGGGTGTCAAAAAAGGTGGAATCAATGCATCTTTTGTTGTCAGAAAAATCTCAAGTGGAATTGGTGTTGAAAGAACATTTCAAACTCACAGTCCAATTATTGATTCAATCTCTGTCAAGAGAAAAGGTGATGTTAGACAAGCAAAACTTTTCTATCTAAGAGAAAGATCTGGCAAATCTGCAAGAATTAAAGAAAGATTAGAATAACCAAATGAAAAAATATCATGAAAAGGATGCTGATCTAGTCTCCTTTCTTGATTCATTGTTTATCGAAAAAGGCCTATCTAAAAATACTGTTTCATCATATAAAAGCGATATTCTTGATGCTCTAGACTGGTCAATGACTAAGTATAAAGTCTCTTTAAAAAAAATTAAAAATCATGAAATAGAAACTTATATCAAGTTTTTATTTGATAAAAATTACAAAAGCAGCACTGTAAATAGAAAAATTTCTTCTCTAAAGGCTTTTTTTTTATTCTTATTAAAAAAAGGCTATATTTCAGAGAATCCTGTTGGAGATATACCTTCTCCAAAACAAGAAAAAAGATTACCAGTATCAATTTCAGAAGATGATGTAGAAATACTTTTAAATGCTCCTATTCAAGATTCTTTTGTAGGCTGCAGAGATAAAGCTATGCTTGAGCTTTTATACGCAACTGGTATGAGAGTTAGCGAATTAACCAATCTTAAATTTTCTGACATTGACTTAACTAGATCAATCGTAAAAGTATTAGGTAAAGGTTCAAAAGAGAGACTTATACCTTTTGGTGAATCTGCAAATGAATATACAAAAATTTACTTAGAGAATAGATCTCAAAGAGGCATCAATAGATCAATACAGTATATATTTATAAGCACAAGAGGCTCAAAAATAACACGAGAGGGTTTCTGGCATAGAATTAAACTCTATTCCAGAAATATTAATGCTACAAAAAATATATCACCCCATACACTTAGACACGCCTTTGCAACTCACCTTTTAAATAGAGGAGCTGATCTAAGATCAGTTCAATTGTTATTAGGTCATAGTGACTTATCAACTACTCAAATATATACTCACATTGCCAAACAAAGACTAAGTGATGCATTAAAGAAGCATCATCCAAGAGGTTAACTATGAAAATTTTATTTAATTTAATATTTATTGCTTTATTGAGTATCAATATTTATGCATTTGATGGCAAAGATGAAATCATTGCAAAATTAGCAAATGTCCTCCCAGAAGGGGCAGAAATAATTGATATTACTGAAACTCCTGTTGATGGAATATATAAACTTGAGCTTGAAGACATGCAATCAGTTTATCTATCCTCGGATGGTAATTTTGTAATCATAGGTGAAATATTTCAGATAACTGGTGATGGTTTGCTTAACCTTACTGAGATGGAGAGAGATGTAGAAAGAAGGAATATTATTTCTGAGATTGATGATTCGGAATTAATCTCATTTCCAGCAAAGAATGAATTATTTTCAGTTGTTATTTTTACGGATATTGATTGTGGTTATTGCAGAAAGCTTCATGGTGAAATCAGTGAATATAATAAATTAGGAATATCTATTAATTACGCTGCATTTCCAAGATCAGGGCTCCAATCTGAATCTTACTCAAAAATTGTTGGAGCATGGTGCTCAAATAACCCAGCTAAAACTTTAACTACTTTAAAACAAGGAAAAGATATGAATTTAACTTACTGTGAAAATCACCCAGTAGAAAAACATTATAGGCTTGGAAGAAAAATTGGTGTCACAGGAACTCCAGCAATAATTTCTAGTTCTGGACAATTAATACCTGGATATGTTCCTGCGAAAGACCTATTGAGCAGGCTTCAAGGTTAAATATGAAAGAAATAAAAGTAGGTATATGCGGTTGGGGTAACGTCGCAACAGGTCTCTACCAAGCAGTTAATGCTAATAAAAAAATTATAGAAAGAAATACAAATTTAGATATAAAAATAAATTTTATTGGGGCAAGAAGAGATAACCCAAAATGTGATCCTCAGGGAGTAGAGGTTTTAAGAGACATTTTTGATGTTGTTAAACAAGATATTGATGTTGTCATAGAGCTTATAGGGGGAGTTGAAACTGCTAGAGAATTAATACTCTCAGCAATAAAAAATAAAAAACATGTAATTACAGCAAATAAGGCTGTAATTTTTAATCACGGTGATGAGCTCTTTAAAGCAGCAAGAGAAAATAATGTAAAAATTTTATTTGAATCAGCAGTTTGTGCTGGAACTCCAATAATTAAAGTTCTTCAAGAAGAGCTTGCAGGAAATAATATTTCTAAAATATCAGGAATGCTTAACGGAACAACAAATTTTATTTTAGCAGAAATGGAAAAAGGAGCGGATTTTGAACCTATTCTCAAGATTGCTCAAGAAAAAGGATATGCTGAGCCAGACCCATCTTTTGATATTGATGGAATAGATGCAGCGCATAAGATAGGTATATTGTCACATATTGCCTTCGGAAATCCTCTTCCTCCTAAAGATTTTTATATTGAAGGAATTACAGAGATAGCAGGTGATGATTTTCAGCATGCTAAAGAATTGGGTTATGTAATAAAACATCTAGCAGTAGCAAAACAAGAAATTAATGCAGTTGAACTTAGGGCGCATCCAGCATTTATTAAAAACACTTCAATATTATCTTCTCTGGAGGGAGTTAGAAATGGCATAGAAATAGATACTGATCTCATTGGTAAAATTCATATTACTGGATCAGGAGCTGGTCAAGAATCAACAGCTTCAGGTTTAATTTCAGATATCATCCATTTAGCAGGATGCAATAAAGACTATTCAGAAGAGGTTTTTAAAAGCTCTAATGAGATAAAGATAGTTGAATTTACTGAAATATCGTTTCAGCATTATTTTTACTTAGAAGTTGATGATAATCCAGGCGTTATGGCATTAATTACGTCATTAGTTGCTAGTCATAACATTGGAATTGAGACAATAATTCAAAAGGATGAATTGGCTGATAATCAAGTCCCAGTTTTCTTTATTACAGATTTATGTGAAGAATTTAAAGCTAAAGAGCTCTTAAATGAATTTAAAAATACAGATGTTATAAAGAAAGTTAAAAGAATTAGGGTCGAAGCAGATTAATGTTATTTCACAGTACAAGAGGTGGAGATAAAGATAGGACTTTTGAAGATATCTTAATGCAAGGGTTAGCCTCTGATGGTGGCTTATTTATGCCAGATACATGGCCTCAAGTTAATCTTAATTTATTAAGATCGAAGTCGTCATTTATAGAGGTAGCAAAGGAAATAGTACCTTTATTTACATCATCTTCATTTGATAAAGAAGAGGTTATTAATATTTTAGATAATACCTGGCATGATTTTTCAGATGATGATATTGCGCCTTTAAAGCATTTAGATGATAACAAGGCTGTGCTTGAACTTTTTCATGGACCCACTGCAGCCTTTAAAGACTTTGGACTTCAATTAGCAGCAGCCTTTTTTAATGAAGTTTTAAGTAAAAATAATAAAACAGCAATTATTTTAGGGGCAACATCAGGTGATACAGGTTCAGCAGCAATAGATGCATGCAAGAATTTTAAATCAATCAAAACTTTCATACTAATCCCAGATGGAAATATGTCTGAAATTCAAAGAAGACAAATGACAACAATAGATGAGGATAATGTCTTTACGCTGCGTATAAGTGGAACATTTGATGATTGTCAGGATATTGTAAAAGATGCTTTTAAAGAAAGATCTTTTTTAAAAGATGACCAGTATTTATTAGCAGTTAATTCAATAAACTGGGTAAGAATTATTGGTCAAATCTGCTATTACTTTTATGCATCCCTTAAATTTAATAATCTTAATGAAGATAATAATTTTTCAGTACCAACTGGAAATTTTGGCAATGTATTTGCATGCTACGCAGCCCATAAAATGGGATTACCTCTTAATAAAATTATAGTATCTGTAAATGAAAATGATATTTTAAATAGATTCTTTACTAGCAATGACTATTCAAAGCAGAAAGTGAGTGAAACTGTATCACCAAGCATGGATATAAGTGTTGCCAGTAATTTTGAAAGATTAATTTATGATTTCTACTGCGATAGAGATGCAAAAATTTGTAATGATTTTTATGCAAACTTTCCTTTGGATTCGATCAATCTTCCAAATAATATGTGGGAAAAATCAACAGAATTATTTTTAAGCTACTCTGTTAATGATTTACAAACAATCAAAGCAATTCAGGAAGTTTATGAATCTCATAATTATCTTATTGATCCCCATACCGCTGTAGCTTCAGTGGCCGTTGATAACCTAAGCAAGCAATTAAAGAATTCTACACTGATACTATCGACAGCTCATCCAGCTAAATTTCCAGACTCAATTGCAGAAGCGGGAATAGCCATCAAAGAAATACCTAAGAGACTAAGTGATGTTTTTGAAAAAAAAGAACGAACATTTGATTTCTCTCCAGATAAGACCGCTATTTTTAATTTTATAGCTAATAATAATTTTTAAATATGGACTCCTCTGAACTTAAAAGCATTTTACTTGATCTACAATCAAGAATTATTGAAATTAGAAACGGTATTTTTGACGTTACTTCAAAAGAAGCAAGGCTGGACGAGATTTCTAGTCAGCTATCTCTGGAAGAAGTTTGGAGCAATCTAGATCTATCTCAAAAATTAAGTAAAGAAAAAGCCTCAATAGAAAAATCATTAACCTTTTTTCAAACAACTGAAATGCAAGTAAATGATAATTTAACTCTTCTTGAGATGGCTCTAGAGGAATCCGATCTAGAAACTATGAAAGAGATAGAAGTTGATGTGATGATCCTTCAAAAAAGTGTTGAAGATCTTGAATTTAGCAGAATGTTTACAAATAAAATGGATCCTAATAATGCATATATAGATATTCAATCTGGATCTGGAGGAACTGAGGCTCAAGATTGGGCTGAAATGCTTCTTAGAATGTATACAAAATGGGCTGAAAGTAGAGATTTTAATGTCCAAGTTACTGATCTATCTGCTGGCGACGTTGCAGGTATTAAGTCAGCATCTATTCTAGTTGAAGGGGACTATGCATACGGATGGCTTAGAACTGAGACAGGTGTTCATAGATTAGTAAGAAAATCTCCATTTGATTCTGGAAATAGAAGACATACTTCATTTGCATCAGTATTTATCTCTCCTGAAATAGATGAATCTATTGAGATAGAGTTAAATAATTCCGATGTTCGTATTGATACTTATAGGGCATCTGGAGCAGGCGGACAGCATGTTAACAAAACTGATTCTGCGGTGAGGCTAACCCATGAGCCAACTGGAATTGTTGCTCAATGTCAGAGCGACAGGTCTCAGCATAAAAATAAAGAAAATGCCTTTAAACAACTAAAATCTAAGCTTTACGAGTTAGAATTACAAAAACAAAAAGATGAACAGCAAGTATTAGAAGATAGTAAATCTGATATTGGATGGGGTAATCAGATTAGGTCCTATGTATTAGACCAATCGAGAATTAAAGATCTGAGAACTAACCTTGAATCAGGTAATACAACTGCAATACTAAATGGTGATCTTGACGATTTTATGAAAACAAGCCTTAAGGAAGGGGTATAAATGTCAGAAGAAAATATAGGTGGCGAAGAGGGAATTATTGAAGAAAGAAGGAAGAAACTTGAGCTTTTAAGAGAGAAGAATCAGGCTTACCTGAATGATTTCTTTAAAGAACATTATGCTGCAAACTTATCGTCTGAATTCGCTTCTTTTTCTAAAGAAGAGTTAGAAGAAAAAAATATAACTGGCATTTCTATAGCTGGCAGAGTTGTTCTTAAAAGAGTAATGGGTAATGCTAGCTTTGCTACCGTGAGAGACTCTAGTGGAGATATCCAAATCTATATAAGTAAAAATACAGTAGACCAAGATATCTATGAAGATTTCAAGACATGGGATTTGGGCGATATTATTGGAGTTGAAGGTAAGTTATTTAAAACAAGAACTGATGAATTAACAATTGAAGCTTCAAAAATTGTTTTACTAACTAAGTCTATAAGACCGATGCCAGATAAGTTTAAAGGTCTAGCTGATATAGAAACAAGGTACAGACAAAGATACTTAGATCTAATGAGTAATGAGGAATCTAAAAAAGTATTTATGGACAGAACTAAGGTAGTCGAATCTATGAGGACTTCATTAAAAGATAGGGACTTTATAGAAGTTGAAACTCCGATGATGCATCCTATTCCAGGTGGAGCTGTAGCAAGACCTTTTATAACCAAACACAATGCTTTGGATAGAGATTTATTTTTAAGAATAGCCCCTGAGCTTTATTTAAAAAGACTTTTAGTGGGTGGCTTTGAAAGAGTTTTTGAAATAAATAGAAGTTTTAGAAATGAAGGACTCTCCACTAAACACAATCCAGAATTTACTATGCTTGAATACTACGAGGCATACTCATCTTTAGATAGAACTATTTCTTTTACAGAAGACATGATTAAAAAAGCTGCAGAAGAGATTAATAACTCCTTGCAACTTCAGTGGGGTGAAGATTCTATAGATGTATCAAAATTTAGAAAGGCAAGTCTATCTGATCTTGTCTTAGAAGAAAATTCAAAATTAACAGAGAGTGATCTTAAAGAAATGGGCGGTAAAAAGCTTTTAGAGCTTTTTGAAGAAACTGTGGAAGGTAAACTTATCCAACCAACATTTGTAATAGGTTATCCAGTAGAAGTTTCTCCTTTATCTAGAAGAAACAATGAAAATCCAGATATTGCAGATAGATTTGAATTATTTATTGGCGGTAAAGAAATAGCTAATGGATTTTGTGAATTAAATGATCCTGATGATCAAGCTGAGCGTTTTAAAGATCAAGTTAAAGCTAAAGATGCTGGCGACAAAGAAGCTATGGCTTATGATGAAGATTATGTCATAGCCTTAGAGCACGGAATGCCACCTGCTGTAGGCGTTGGAATAGGAATAGATAGACTAGTTATGCTTATAACCAATCAAACATCAATTAGAGATGTCCTATTATTCCCTCAGATGAAGTCTTGATAAAAATCACCATCTAAATTTATCAAAATTTTCAGGATTAGCCCAACCTTTTGGATTATTCCAGTCTCTTTTATTATTATAAGTCTTTAAGTTATAAGCAAAGATACATAAGCCAAGTTTCTTATTTTCAAATTCCTTTTGAAAACCTAACTTTAAAAGATCTGAATTATCGATAGATTTATTTTTATTTGATATAAAAACAATAATTTTCTGGCTCAAAAGATTTTTAATAATTCCAATATCAGAAATATTAAATTTTGCATCATCGAGCACAGCATAAAGGTCGCTTTGTATGCTTAAATTATTATCAACAAAAGGCTGAATATATAACTGATCTAATTTTTTCTTACTAAGAAATTTAACTAAATTAGATGAGTCTTGTGAGGTAATCAAGCTAATAGAATTACATTCTTCTCCATCAACCACATCAGCTAAGAAATCTTCAATTAATTTATTCTGAGCAGTGATCACAAAAGATGTTTTACAGCCTCTCTTTCAGATTCAAGTTCAGCAATTGATATAGCAAACTTCTCTTTAGCATATTCAGAAAGAGTTACATCTCTAATAATCTCTACTGATCCATCTTCCATTGTCATTAGCGGATATCCACAAATTAAACCTTCTGGAACACCGTAAGCTCCATCACTTGCTACAGCAGCGCTAAAGCAATCTCCAGCTTCTGTAGTGTTCTCACAAGCAATTATTGTATCTAAGGCAGCTTTTGCAGCAGAGGTGGCTGAAGAGGCTCCTCTTGCATCGATTACTGCTTTTCCTCTCTGTTGAACTGTTGGTAGAAAATTATTCTCAACCCAATCCATATCGTTAATAACAGATCCAACTGAATCATTATCAACAAATGCATTCTCAACGTCGGGATACATAGTAGGACTATGATTTCCCCAAATAATCATCTTTTTAACTTTTGCTATAGAGCAACCGACTTTCTTAGAAATTACTGATTTAGCTCGACTTGAATCCAGCATCGTCATTGCCATCCATAACTGAGTATCGACACCTGAAGATTTTTTGCCTATAAGGGCATTAGTGTTTGCTGGATTACCAACAACTAAGATTTTAGCATCAGCTTTTCCATATCTTCCTACCGCTTCTCCTTGAGCAACAAAAATGCCACCATTAATCTTTAAAAGATCAGATCTTTCTTCTATTTTCTTGCCTTCATAAATAATTCCTCTAGGAATACTTCCTACCAATAAAAACCAATCAGCATCTTTTGCAGCTTCAGAAAAATTATCTGTATAGGTAACATTTCCCATATGAGGAAAAGAGGAGTCCTCTAACTCCATGACCAGGCCTTCAAGTTTACTTACAACTTGAGGAATCTCAACCAGAACTAAATCAACAATCTGGTCACCGAATGTTTTTCCATCTACCAATCTAGGTATAAGTGAATATGCTATTTGACCTGCAGCGCCTGTAACAACAACTTTAACTCTTGAATTCATTATTTTTCCTTAATTTACGAATTATTTATGCGCTAATTATAGTCCTAAATGTAAGATTTAAACGTGGCTTCATTAATTTTTTTGACTTTTTTATACAATGTTTCCAGTATTTTTGAGTTTCACCATCCATAACAATTAAAGAGCCATGAGATTGGTCTAAAGAGAAGGATATATCTTCATTTTTATGTTTAAAACAAAGCGGTCTTTCTTGTCCTAAGGATACAGAAGCTATGACTGAATCTTTGCTCAACATTGACTCATCATCTGAATGCCATCCCATGCTATCTGTTCCATTTCTATAAAAATTAGCTAGTACTGAATTATATTTTTGCGATGTAATGACTTCAATCTTATTTTTAATTTCTAATAAGGCTGGATGCCAATTATTTCTTTCTAGCATTTTCCCGGAGTATTTATAATTACAGCCTTCATCTGCATACCAGCATTGCAATCGAGGTATTTTTATATCCTTACCAAATAATTTAATTTCTCCCTCAAGCCAATTTAATTCATTTAATGAGGATTCTAGCCATCTATCAGCCTGATCTTTTGTAAAAGAATCTTCGTAGTTTTTTATCGATAGATTAGGGTATTTAAATATATTCTTATGCATTAATATAAAATGAATTAAAAGCATCAATATTATATTTTATGAAGCAAATTTTTGATATTCCATTAAATAGAAATAATACCTGGAGTACTAAGTGGGATCTTTACAAGGATAAAGATATTATTCCTCTTTGGGTTGCTGATATGGACTTTAAGTCTCCTAATATTGTTGAAGATGCTTTTAAAGAGAGGATTGAGCATGGTGGATATGGCTACACGGAAATACCCCCAGAACTCAATAAGGAAATCATAAATTCCTATAAAAAAAATAACTGGCTTATTCAGGAAGATTGGATTGTATGGCTTCCAGGACTTGAGACTGTAATTCACCAAATCTATAATCTTATTATGGATACTCAATCTGTAATTGTTCCTCGGCCAATATATCCACCATTTTTAAATGCAGCCAAGCATAGTAATAAGAAGATAATTTTTCATGATCTAGAAAAAGTAGATGGAAGATTAGTTTATAACCTTGAAAAGCTTTCTGAAGAAGCTGAAGAAAATTCATGGCTTATGTTTATTAATCCGCATAATCCTGGAGGTACAGTTTTTTCTAAAGATGAATTAGAAGATTTAGCTACAATAATTAATAAAAAAAATATGTATGTATTATCTGATGAAATTCACTCTGATTTTATCTTAAATTCTAATGATCAGCATTTGCATATAGCGTCATGCAAAGATATGGCAGATAGAGTTATTACCATTAATTCGCTATCTAAAACATTTAATATTGCAGGATTAAATTGTGCTTTCTCAATAATTCCAAACCCTGCAATACGTAAACAGTTTCAAAATGTATTGAAAGGACAGACTCCATCACCAAGCATCTTTGGCCTGATAGCAACCCTAGCTTGTTTAAAGGGCGGAGAGGCATGGAAAAATAATCTTTTAGAATACTTAAATAAAAATAAAGATTTTTTACTTGAAGAATTATCTCCTAGAGAGGATATAGAAATTATAGAGCCCAGAGGAACTTACCTGCTTTGGTTTAAGGTTTTAAACTACAATAAAGCCAATCTTCAACAGCACTTTGAAAATTTTGGAGTTGGCTTATCTGATGGCAAAGATTTTGGGAAGCCTGGCTGGATAAGATTAAATTTTGGTACAAATCTAGAGCTCTTAACTAAGGCTATACCTAGGATTCATAAAGCTTTGGATGATCTAATATAATGAGCGGCGTACTAATAATCGGCTCAGGTCACGCAGGATGCAGTACTGCAATAAATCTTAGAAGATCTGGATATGAAGATAAGATCACCATGTTTTCTATTGAAGATGAATACCCTTATCACCGACCACCTCTTTCAAAGAAATTTTTTAAAGGCGATAGTTTAAAAAAAGATATCTTAATAAAAGGTGAATCTTTTTATTCAGACAATAATATTGATTTAAAAACTAATACAGAAATTACACAAGTAAATATAAAAGAAAAATATATAACAACACATGCAGGAGATCGCTATGAATTTTCCTGCCTTGTTTTTGCTACAGGTTCATCATCAAGAGTTTTTCCTGCCACCACATATCCAGGAGTAGATATTTACTATTTAAGAAATATAGCAGATGTTAATTGTATAAATAACTTACTCAAAAATTCTAAAAAACCTTTATTAATTGGAGGAGGGTATATAGGGCTTGAACTTGCAGCATCAATGCAGGAAATGGGCTTATCTGTATCAATTATTGAGCAAGAAGATAGATTATTAAAAAGAGTTACAGCACCTGTTATGTCTAAATTTTATAAAGATCTACATGAATCAAGGGGTGTAAAAATATTCTGTGATCAGAGTATAGAAACTATAAATAAAATAGATAATAACTATGAGGTTTTAACCAATAACGGTATCTCGATTAGTACTGATTTAATAATTGCTGGAATAGGCGCTATCCCTAATAACAAACTTGCACAAGATTCTGGAATAAAGTGCAAGAATGGAATTATAGTTGATCAATATTGCAGAACTAACGTGCCCTATGTATTTGCTGCTGGTGATTGTGCAAATGCATTCAATGATCTTTATGGATACGCCATGAGGGTTGAAAGTGTTCCAAGCGCTAACGCTCATGCTAAAGTTATTGCATCTTCCATTATTGGCAACGAAGTGACGAATAGAGAATTGCCATGGTTCTGGTCTGATCAGTATGAATTTAAACTACAAATGGCTGGTTTATCAGATGAATATGATGAAATTTATATTCATGGAAAGATAGAAGATAACTCGTTTATGGCATGCTACGGTAAAGAGGGTAGTTTAATAGCAGTAGATTCTGTTAATATGCCTAAAATTTTTAATAATTATAAAAAAGCTTTAGCTAATAGCATGAGGCTGTCAATGGACTTAGTTAAGGATCCTAATTTTGATCCTTCTTCCATTTTTTCAGCTTCATATTAATTATATTTGGAGAATAATATGAGTATAAGATTTGATGATCAGGTTGCAATTGTTACAGGTGCAGGTGGCGGAATTGGAAAAGAGCATGCTTTAGAGCTTGCAAGAAGAGGTGCCAAAGTTGTTGTAAATGATCTTGGTGGAAGTGTTGACGGAAGTGGAACGAGTGATGCTGCTGAAGCAGTGGTTCAACAAATCAAGTCAGAGGGTGGAGAGGCGATGGCTAATGGAGCAAGCGTTACCGACTTACCCGCCATTCAAAGCATGGTTAAAGATGTTATGGATAAATGGGGAAGAATTGATATCTTAGTTAATAATGCTGGAATTCTTAGAGATAAAAGTTTTCATAATGTAACTTTAGAAGATTTTAATTTAGTCATGGATGTTCATTTTCAAGGAACTTTAAATTGTACACATACGATTTATCCAATCATGAGAGAGCAGGGTTATGGAAGAATTGTATTTACAAGTTCTTCAAGCGGAGTTTTTGGTAATTTTGGTCAAAGTAATTATGGTGCAGCTAAGATGGCTATGGTTGGCTTAATGAATACACTTAAAATTGAAGGCCAAAAATATAATGTTTTTTCGAATTCAATTACTCCTGTTGCTTATACAAGAATGACAGAAGGCTTAATTCCTGAAGATTTTGGTAAAAATATGCAACCTGAGTATGTTACCCCAGCTGTTATTTACCTCTCGAGCGATCAAGCTCCAAATGGCGCCATCATGTCAGCTGGTGCTGGTGTTTTCTCAAGAATATTTATTCATGAAACTATGGGTGTATCCCTTGGAACAGGTGAAGACATGACAGCAGAAAATATTGCAGCTAATTGGGATAATATTTCCAATATGGATGATGCAAGAGCTCTGCAAAATGGTGGTGAGCAAACCATGAAAATATTTGAATTAATTAATAAAGAATAAAAAATATTTTTTCAATTCAATGCGCATAAGTCATTATATGCATTGAATAACTTTGTAGTTTTAGCCAACTATTGAATAAATAACTATAAAGTGAAGAATTGCTGCTACCGAAACTAGCACATGAAAAAATTCATGATATCCAAAATACTTAGGGCTAAAATCTGGAAACTTTAATCCATAACTAATAGCTCCAACTGAATAAATAGTCCCGCCAGCTACCGTTAAACTAAAGTTAGTAAAACCCATAACCGATGATAAGACAGATAAATATGGAATAGCTACATATCCTGCAATAAGATAAATTCCAGCTCTCATTAAGCGAGGTATATTGGTAAATAAGAATGTTTGAAGTATGCCAATACCTGCAACTGCCCACATTATTACAAGTAGCTGCAATCCTAGATTTTCGGGTAATACAAGAAGACATATTGGGGTAAAACTACCAGCAATCATTATAAAAATTGATGAGTGATCTAATCTCCTCATTAATTTTAAAACCTTTGGTCTCCAGTTAACTCTATGATACAAAGCGCTGAATCCAAACATCATAAAGATGCCTATTGAATAAACAATTGTAGCTAAAAGTTCAGTAGAATTTGTACTTTTGTTGATTAGTGGAATACACGCACCAATCGAGATAAAAAACATCCATTCGTGAAAATAGCCCCTTAGTAGAGGCTTTCTCATATGATATTTCACTATTCCCAGTTAAGAGCCCCACCAACTTGATACTCAGTAACTCTAGTTTCAAAGAAATTCTTTTCTTTTCTTAAGTCAATGATCTCTGACATCCAAGGGAAAGGATTGGTTACGCCTTTAAACTCTTCCTCTAGTCCAATTTGAGTAAGTCGTCTATTTGCTATAAATTTAAGATACTCTTCCATCATGGCTGCATTCATACCCAATACACCTCTTGGCATAGTATCCCTAGCATACATAATTTCTAACTCTGTGCCTTCTAGGATCATCTGAGCAGCTTCTGATTTCATTTCCTCATCCCACAAATGAGGATTTTCAATTTTAATCTGATTGATAACATCAATACCAAAATTAACATGCATAGACTCATCTCTTAGAATGTATTGGAATTGTTCTGATGTTCCTGTCATTTTGTTTCTTCTTCCCATTGACAGGATCTGTGTAAACCCACAATAAAAGAAAATACCCTCAAGCACACAATAAAAAGCAATTAAGTTTTTTAGTAGCTGTTTATCTGTTTCCTCTGTACCAGTTTTAAAATCTGGATCAGATATCTCCTGTGTATATTTCAGGCCCCATGATGCTTTTCTTGCAACACAAGGTATTTCTCTATACATATTAAAAATCTCACCTTCATCCATTCCAAGGGACTCAATACAATATTGATAAGCATGAGTATGAATAGCTTCCTCTAAACTTTGTCTAAGAATATATTGTCTGCACTCTGGATTAGTTATTAATCTATAAAGAGCTAATACTAGATTATTGGCTACAAGCGAGTCAGCTGTTGAAAAGAACCCTAAATTTCTTTTAACGATAGTTCTTTCATCTTCAGTTAATCCATCCTCAGATTTCCATAAGACAATATCATTAGTCATATTTATTTCTTGAGGCATCCAATGATTAGCGCTTCCATCAAGATATTTTTGCCATGCCCAGTCATACTTAAAAGGCACTAATTGATTAAGATCAGCTTTACAGTTAATCATCATTTTTTGATCAACTTGAACTCTTTCGCCCATCATCTCATCAAGCTCTTCTATCCCAGCTGCCTCGTCTAGATTCTTTACAGCTTCTCTTGCTTTCTCGGCTCTAGAACCTTCTTCAATTGCTTTACTTGCATAGTTCTCAGGCCCATCCTCTTTTATTGCAACTGGAGCAGGCTCTGCTACTTGCTGAGCAGGCGCAGGTGTTTCTACAACTAGTGCCTCAGTAACACTTGGCAGCGCTATATTGTCTTCTTTACTATATTCATCCCAATTTAACATATTTTTTTCCCTTTAATTATTGACACGCCTCGCACTCCGGATCATCCAAAGAGCAGGCTGTAGGCACTGGAGCTGGGGCTCCTAGTTCTTGTTGCAGAGCTGATGCTCCGAGTTCTTGTTGTGGGGCTTTTTCTTCACCTGAGCTAACGGCGTTTAGCTTCCCTTGTTGTACAGTTGATTTCTCAGTTGATGTAGCAGCGATTGATCTTAGGTAGTAGGTAGTTTTTAAACCAGAGTACCAAGCCATTCTGTAAGTAATATCTAGCTTTTTACCATCTGCATTTCCTATGTATAGATTCAATGATTGACCTTGGTCTATCCATTTTTGCCTTCTACTTGCTGACTCAACAATATATCTTGGCTCAACTTCAAATGCAGTTGAGAAAAGCTTTTTAATATCATCAGGTATTCTAGATATTTGAGATAAACTTCCTTCATAATATTTAAGGTCATTAATCATAACCTCATCCCACAAACCTAAATCCTTCAGCTTACTAACCAGATGTGGATTCACAATTGTAAATTCGCCTGATAAATTAGATTTAACATATAGATTTTGATAGGTTGGCTCAATTGATTGAGTGACTCCAGTTATATTTGAGATAGTTGCTGTAGGCGCAATTGCCATAACATTAGAATTTCTCATTCCTTTTGAAACTACTTTCTTTCTTAATGTATCCCAGTCCAAAGTCTCTGATCTATCGACATTCAAGTATTCATTACCTCTATTTTCAGCCAATATTTCAATTGAATCTTTTGGCAAGATTCCTTTACTCCATAAAGACCCTTCAAATGTTTCATACTTTCCTCTTTCTATAGCAAGATCTGAAGATGCATTAATTGCATAGTAACTAATTAGCTCCATGCTTTTATCAGCAAAATCTATAGCCTCATCACTACAATATGCAATATCTTGCATATATAAAGCATCCTGGAATCCCATCATGCCTAGACCTATTGGTCTGTGCTTGAGATTAGAATTTCTAGCTGTCTCTACAGAGTAATAGTTAATATTTATAACATTGTCTAGCATTCTTATAGCTGTTGAGACCGTTTGCTTCACTTTCTCTTCATCAAGAACTCCATCTTTCATATGTCGTGCTAGATTAACAGAACCTAAATTACATACAGCTATCTCATCAGCGCTTGTATTTAAAGTAATTTCTGTACACAGATTAGATGAATGAATTACCCCAGTATGCTGCTGTGGAGATCTTAGATTACAAGCATCTTTAAAAGTGATCCATGGGTGACCTGTTTCAAATAGCATAGTAAGCATCTTTCTCCAAAGCTCCTTGGCTGGAATTGATTTAGCTTGATCCATTTCTCCTGCTTCTGCTTTTCTTTCATATTCTTCATACTTACTTTCAAATTCTTTTCCGATTAAATCATGAAGCTCTGGTGTTTCCCCAGGTGAAAAAAGTGTCCAATTAGCTCCTTGCTCAACTCTTTTCATAAATAAATCAGGCACCCAATTAGCCGTATTCATGTCATGAGTTCTTCTTCTTTCATCTCCAGTATTTTTTCGTAGCTCTAGGAATTCTTCAATATCTAAGTGCCATGTTTCCAAGTATGCACACATTGCTCCTTTCCTTTTCCCGCCCTGATTTACAGCCACGGCAGTATCATTAGCAACTTTTAAGAATGGAACTACTCCCTGACTCTTTCCATTAGTTCCTTTAATATATGAATTCATAGCTCTAACCGAAGTCCAATCATTTCCTAGCCCACCTGCCCATTTTGATAAAAGAGCATTATCTTTCATAGCGCCAAATATTCCATCGAGATCATCCGGTATTGTTGTTAGATAGCAAGATGATAATTGCGGTCTCTTTGTTCCAGAATTAAACAGAGTAGGAGTTGAGCTCATATAGTCAAAGCTTGATAAAAGCTTATAGAACTCAATTGCTTTATCTTCTCGGTTCTCTTCCTCAATCGCAAGACCCATAGCAACCCTCATAAAGGAGACCTGAGGCAATTCATATCTAACATCATCACAATGTATGAAATATCTATCATATAAAGTTTGAAGACCAAGGTAGGTAAACTGATTATCTCTTGTATAGTCTAGAGCATCACCTAGTTTCTTTAAGTCATATGTTTTTAGTTCAGGGTTTAATATATCTAACTCTATACCTTTATCTATATAGGCAATTAAAGCTTGTGGATAATATTTTTCCATTCCTTGATATGTTGACTCTTCTGCAACTCCAAGAAATCCTAGAGCCTCACTTCTAATTTGATCCATTAGTATTCTTGCTGTGACAAATGAATAATTTGGTTCTTTTTCAACCTTTGTTCTCGCTGACATAACAAGACTTGTTCTCATATCTGCAATTGAAACTCCGTCATATAAATTCTTTACGGCTTCTTCTAAGACTTCATTCATTGAAACCTCTTCTAATCCTTCGCAAGCATCATTAATTAATGTAGCAACCTTATCTAAATCTAAGGGAACTAAAGTTCCATCAGCTTTCTTTATGTTTATTTCAGGTCTGTTTGGTATGTCTACTAGCGGGGCTTCTTTTTTTCTCTCTTGTGTTCTTTCCTCTCTATATAATATATAGGTTCTAGCTGCTTTATATTCTTCACTTCTCATCAATTGAAGTTCGACTTGGTCTTGTATCTCTTCAATATGAAGAGTTCCACCAGAAGGCATCCTTCTTTCAAACACTTCCATTACTTCTTCAGTTGTTCTATTAACCTTTTCATGAATTCTATCGCTTGCCGCTGCATTACCTGATTCCACTGCTAAAAATGCTTTAGTGACAGCAACTTTAATTTTATCTTGTTCAAAGCTAACCACTTTTCCGTTTCTTTTTATTACTCTTATTTTCCCTGGAGCATTAATAGCTAGTTCGTTTGCTTGTTTTTGTTGATTTGCTTGGACGCTTGCCGCTTCTTGTGTTGTTTCGTTCAATGACATCTTTTCTTTTATTCCTTTCTACTACTTGTTATTTATTAACTTTTTTCGTTAAACTCTTTTTGCGGTTATTTCGTTTTTCTTGTGTTTTTGATTTAAGCTTAAATCATTAACGCTTTCTTTAGCCGTATGGATAATATTACCCACTGTGGATAAAGAAGCAAGAGGAAAACACAATATATAGTATATTTTTTTTACATATACTCTATATAGTGTATATAGCCTGTTATTGGCTTGTTGATAAAATGTGGATAAATTTTTATTTTTGAGGTTTTTTATGAAAGAAATTCTTACTATAGATCAAGGGACTACGAGCTCTCGCTCGATCATTTTTAATAAATCTCTGGATACTGTTCAGGAGTCTCAAAAAGAGTACAACCTATCTTACCCAAATGACGGTTGGGTTGAAGCTGAAGCTGATGATATTCTTAATTCTGTAAAAGAAACTCTTAATAATGTTCTGGATAAGAGCACCTCACTATCAAACATTGTTTGTTGCGGCATTACAAATCAAAGAGAATCTACAGTTATTTGGGAAAAATCTACTGGTAAGGCTATATATCCTGTAATTATTTGGCAGGATAGAAGAACTGCTGAGGTTTGTAATTCCCTAAAGCAAGACAAAGATATCTCTAAAATGGTTGCTGATAAAACTGGCTTATTATTAGATCCATATTTTTCTGCGACTAAAATACAATGGATTTTAGATAATGTTGAAAATGCAAGAGTTAGAGCTGAGAGGGGTGAATTGGCTTTTGGAACTATTGATACCTTTTTAATCTGGAATCTAACAAAAGAACAAAATCATCTAACGGATGTTACAAATGCATCAAGAACCCTTTTATTTAATATTAAAGACCTTTGTTGGGATGAAGAGCTTTTAAAGCTTTTTAATATACCGTTAAATTTACTGCCTGAGGTCGTTGCATCAGATGCAATGTTTGGAAATATTGAGATTGGTGATAATAGCATTCCTATTTGTGGCGTATTAGGCGATCAGCAGAGCGCACTAGTTGGACAAAACTGTTTTCAACAAGGCAGTATGAAAAGTACCTATGGAACAGGATGCTTTCTCATGGTTAATACAAAAGATAAATTATTTAGATCCAATTCTGGGTTATTAACTACCATCGGCTACAAGATCAACAATGAAGTTGCTTACGCTGTAGAAGGAAGTATTTTTTCTGCGGGAACTATCATTCAGTGGTTAAGAGATGAAATGAATTTTTTTAAAGACTCAAAAGATAGTGAAAAGTTTATAAATAAAGATGGCAGTACTAATAATTTGTTTTTTATTCCAGCCTTTACCGGTCTTGGTGCTCCTCAGTGGAATCCGGATATTAGAGCAAGTTTTTATGGTATTACCAGAGATACATCTAAAGAAGATTTTATAACAGCAGCATTTAATTCTTTGTGCTATCAAACTAAAGAAATCCTAATAGCAATGAAAGCAGATGGTCTCGAAGTAAAAGAGATGTCTATAGATGGTGGCATGGCAAACAATACTAGTTTTGCTCAATTACTTTCAGATATAACAAGTACCGATATTTCGATCCCAGCTAATACAGAAGCCACAGCTTTAGGAGCAGCCAAGGTAGCTGCAGTAGGTTGCGGTTTGGTCGATAATATTGAGATCTTTGATGAAATGGCCGAAAGAAAGCAACTTGTATCAAATTTTTCTCAATCTCATAAAATCAATTTTATGATATGGAAAGAGTATTTAGATACAATGCTAAAATTAAGTAACAGCATTCAAAATATTATTGATACAAAGGATTAATATGAAATTTTTAATATTCACTTTTTTACTTCTTCCCTTAGCAGCATCTGCAGCTTTTAATGATTATTCTAATTTGAATTCTTTTTTAAAAGAAAGTGATATCAATAATAAAAAAGTATTTGTTTTACTTAATAACAAAAGATTATTTTCTACAGATTATCACCCTTCTTCTTTTAAGAGAGCTCGAGATGAATATCCTCGATACCCATCAACAATGATTAAAAAAGGAATTGAGGGTTTTGTAGAAGTTGGCTTTAATGTTAATGAGGATGGTTCCACGTCAGATCATAAAATAATTACTTCAGAACCCTCTGATTATTTCGATAATAACTCTTTAGAAGAGGCAAAGGGCTTACGTTACACAAAGGATACAAATACAAATTATACAAATATCAAAGGCTCTAAGCATATGCATAGATTCACTTTCAACCTCCCGGAAGAATCTAGAAAAGTTCCAAATGGAGTATTCTCTTGTATGGAATTAATTTATCAAGACAAGCACCTTGCAGCAAAAAAATGTTCTGAAAATAGAGTTAGTATTCACAGCGGTTATACGGTTCCTTACGCAATGTCCCTTTACTATATGAATCAAAGTGATGAAGCAATTAAATTATTAACCGAGCTCCTTAAAGACCCTCAAGAAGAAAGCTTTTATGTTAAGGCTTTAAGTGCTTCAGCTGTTTCTATTTTTCTATTTGCAAATAAATCTTATCAAGAAATTATAGATTTAGAACCTTCCTTAATAGATATAAGAAAAGTTGGTTATGAAGAAGCTTTGTTGAATGCCTTTTATTATTTAGGCGTTTCAATGTTTTATGCAGATCAAAAAATAAACGCTTTATTTTATTTAAAATTAACACAGCAAGATTCGAATTGTAAAATTTCAGCAATGAATAGTAATGATGATATAAAAGCGACTAAAGCCCAAACCTTATTCAGATTAATACCTCAAAAGAGCTGCTATATTGATCAATTCAATAGAACAGAAGAAACATTAAAAGCTATAAATAAAATAATTTAGTTTAAATTCTTATAATTTCTTTATTTCCAAGGTCCTCAAGATATTCAAGACTGTGAGTCACTATTATTGCAGGAATATTTAGTATTTTAATTGAGTCTTTTATTAAGTGCTGCGTCTCAAGAATATTTTCTTTATCTAATCCTGAAAAAGGTTCATCCATTATTAATAGCTTAGGATACATAAGAACAGCTCTTGCTATTGCAACTCTTTGCTGCTGACCTCCAGATAACTCATAAGGATACTTATCTTTATGCTTTTCTAGATTTAATGAACGTATAACAGATAGATCATCTAAAGAATGCATCTTTTTATCTTTGTATGCGTAGCATGCATTTTCTATCGCAGTAAGATGAGGGAATAAGGCATAATCTTGAAAAACGTAGCCAATCCCCCTTTTTTCAGAAGGGACAAAATCCTCAGAGGAATTCAAAACAATATTATTAATTTTTATAAGACCTTTATCTGGATGCATCAATCCTGAGATGATATTAAGAAGGGTGGTTTTACCACAACCACTTTCACCTTGAATAATAAGAAGCTCACCATTAGCGACTTCAAAATTAATATTATTAAGTAAATTTTCCTCGTTGGGTCTTTTAAAAGATAGGTTTGAAATAAATAGGCTCATTTGTTAATAAAAAGTTTCTTCTTGTAAGGGTATGTAATAAACTAATCCCAAATTAATGCTTGGTTGATAATACCAAAGTCTAACCCTTACTAATACATGTATAAATATAAAATTTTCAATAATATTGCTGAAGATGGTATTAATGTTTTAAAAAGTCATGATTTCATTCTAGATGAAAATAATCCAGATGCATTGTTATTAAGGAGCCAAGTCTTATCAAGTGATGATTTCAATAAATCTCTCAGATGTATTGGCAGAGCCGGAGCAGGCACTAATAATATACCTTCAGAGGAAGCAACCAAGAAAGGTATTGTAGTTTTTAATACACCTGGAGCCAATGCTAACGCTGTAAAAGAACTTGTTGTTTGTGGATTACTTCTTTCATCTCGAGGAATTATCCAAGGCAATACTTTTTCAAAAACCTTAGATGGGCTTGATACTTCAGATTTAAATAGCGCTATGGAAGAGCAAAAAAAGCTTTTTAAGGGGACGGAGTTAAAAGGTAAAACCTTAGGAATAGTTGGTTTGGGCGCAATTGGATCTTTAGTTGCGCAAACTGCTCGAAGCATGGGTATGAAATTAGTTGGATATGATCCACATATTTCAATAGATTCCGCATGGAGATTACCAAAAGAAGTTGAGAAAGCTGAAAGCCTAGAAGCATTATTAAGCATATCTGATTATATTTCTTTACATGTTCCACTGGTCGAAGCTACCAAAGACCTTATATCAATAGAAAAACTAAAGCATTGTAAAAAAGGTGCAAAGTTAATAAACCTTTCAAGAGGAGGTATAGTAAAAAATGATGATATTATTTCTGCCCTTGATTCTGGAATTGTTTCTAGATTTGTTACAGATTTCCCAACTCCTGAATTGATCAGCAGAAGTATTTCAACCCAAGACGTTATTCTTTTACCGCATCTTGGAGCTAGCACGAATGAAGCAGAAATAAATTGTGCATTTATGGCATGTGACCAAGTTAGTAACTTTTTACTACATGGAAATATTATAAATTCTATAAATTTTCCACCTATAAGATTAGGCAGGACAACACCATACAGGCTAATTATTATTAATCGCAATGAGCCCGGAATGATTGGAAAAATTGCAGATGCAATTGCAGCTAGTAATATCAATATTGCTGACATGACAAACAAAAGCAGGAATGAGATAGCAATAAATCTTATAGATATTGAGCGGGAGCCAACCGAGAACTTATTAGATAGTATTCAGAAAATAGACCATGTTTTAAGTGTAAGAGTTTGTAAATAAATCAGATAAATTTCTCAAAAAAACTTATCAAATTACCTAGTTTTAAATCTCTTGAAACATACTATTTTTAGCCCTAAATATAGTTAATTTATATAACCTTATAGCTGAAATTTATTTTATTAAAAATTAAATAAAATAATACTTGCCCACAAGTAAAAAAAGTGATATTAGAGACAACCCATTTCTGCCTCATCTTTACACAAATAAATACTGTTATTTCGTTAAATTACTGAAATGCGGTAATAAAAGACTTTATTGTATAAAAATTAACCAATTCACTAAAAAGCCTTATTCTAAAGGATTTACAGTGTAGAATATAAAGTTATCCATAAAGTTATCCACAGATTCTGTGGATAAAATAAGTGATGTTTTATGCAATTTAAACCTGAAAATTACCTCGATCCAAAGTGGAGACTTTTGTTACAAAAAAACCTCAAAGCAGCATCAACAATTAAGCTATTTGAATTAGTAGGTAATTACATAAAATTAGAAAAAAAAATATACCCAGATGTAAGAAATATATTTACCTCTTTAAGCCTTTGCCAGCCTGAAGATATTAATATTGTTATTATTGGTCAGGATCCATATCACGGAAATGGCCAAGCGAATGGGCTAGCTTTTTCAGTAAATGAAGGAATAAAAATACCCCCATCTTTAAGAAATATATTTAGTGAATTAGAGTCTGATTTAAGTATTCCAATTCATAAAAATGGTAATTTAGAATCTTGGGCAAAGCAGGGCGTTCTTCTATTAAATACATGCCTTACAGTAGAAGAATCAAAACCCGGGTCTCATCAAAATATTGGCTGGGAAGAATTTACGGATGCTATTCTCCAAAATATTGGATACAAAGGCTCAGTTGTATTTATGTTGTGGGGAGCAAAAGCTCAAGCTAAAGAAAGTATCATCTATAAAGACAATAATCTAATTATTAAATCAGCACATCCGTCTCCATTTTCTGCAAGAAGAGGTTTTTTTGGATCAAAGCCATTTTCTCGTGCAAATGCTTTTTTAAAGTCAAACGGTAAAAATGAAATTAACTGGAATCTGGATATCTAATAAATTCAATTGATTTATATATGTCATTTTGAAAATCATCTCTTTTGATGTGAGTAGTAAAAATTTTATGATCTAAAAACTTTAAGGTTTCTCCATGAATTTTTAATTTAGTATCTATAGCGACTCTGCCTGGGACCACTGCTGTAACGAATTCCCTTCTATTAACTCCTAAATAGTGAACTCTAGCTACTACCTCTTGGCCTCTGAAACAACCCTTGCTAAAGGAAACCCTTGATTTATCATAATTAAGTTCATTGGGTCTGTATTTATCAATGTCACTTTCTACAAATAGATAATTTAATAATATTTTATTAGCTACTTTCCATTCAAGTAGGTCTATTTTAGATTCTTTTTTGCCATTTTCTAAATTGGATATATCTATAGAGAGAATATATTCATCCCCCTTAAAGTATACAAAAGATTCAGTATTGTTGATTTCGTTACTTGATAAAACTAAACCTTTTACTTTTACATCCAATAATTCAACTTCCACTTTATAAAACTTCGTAAACTGGCTCAACTGATCTTTTAAATTTCCTGTTAATGATTTTTCAACAACAATAAATATTTCATTATTTAATCTAGCTAAAATAAAATCAGCCTGAATGAACCCCTTATGATCAAGTAAACAAGACATTTGGGCATTGTTATTAGCTAATTCTGAAATATCAGACGTGACTTGTCCCTGTAATAAAGCTTCAACTTTATCAATATCACCATTAAGTTTTAAAACCTCATAGGTATCTAAATCAATAGAGCCTGTTTTTATTAGATTCTTTAGCATCAGTTTTCTTGTAGAATTAACATCTTTAACTTTATTCTAACCAATGAGCGAACAAATAAATAGATTGAAATGGAAGTGTAGACGTGGAATGCGTGAATTAGATCTCCTGCTTAAAGAATTTTCTGAAAATGAGATGCTTAATTTATCTTCTGACGATCATGCTACTTTTGATGAAGTGCTAAATTACGATGATCAGACTCTTTACGATTTTATTTTTAAAAAATTAAGCTTAGGTAATATAAAACATGAAAGGTTTATTAATAATAAATTAAAAAAATTTACAAAATTAGAGAACTTTTGATCAATACATTGGTCATATTGATAAGGAAATTAAGTTTTTAAAATGGATAAAAATAATATTAACGAAGATTTCTATTTAATAGAAAAAGTTAAGGATAAAAATCAGGATGCCTTTAAAGTGTTAATGATCAAATATCAGCCAAGAATATATAGCGCATTATTTAGCTTTGTTAAGTCTAAAGAAGATGCTGAAGACCTTACTCAACAAGTATTTATAAGAGTATGGAATAAGATAGATTCATTTAGAGGTGACAGTGCATTTTTTACATGGGTTTATAGAATTGCTATAAATATTGCTAAGAATCATGTAACAAGCTCAGCTTACAAAAAACAAAAATTAAATATCTCAGATGATGTTGTAAATTTTGACTACCCTCATTTTAGCTCACCGGAACTTAGTGCTGAAACTGAAGAAACATCTATAACTATTAAAAATTTCATTACTACCTTGCCTGAAATTTTAAAAACACCCTTTATTTTGCGAGAGTATGAGGGTAAAAGCTATCAAGAAATAGCTGAAATAATTGAATGTCCTATTGGCACTGTTAGATCAAGGATCTTCAGAGCTCGAGAAACTATATTAGATTTTATAAAAGAGGAAATATCCAATGACTGATATTAATGAAAAGCTTTCAGCTCTATTTGATGGAGAACTCTCTCACTCAGAAACAGATGAATTATTGATGCAGATTAATGACAACGGTGTTCAAGATAAATTAAAAAATTATGCTCATCTTAGTGCAATGATTTCTAACGAAAAACAAACAAAATTAAAATCTAATGTAACTTATTTAAAGTTTCCAGATTTTCTACAATACAGGCCCTGGCTCTCAAATGGGATGTCAGCTGCTGCAGCCATTCTCTTAACAGTTTTTTTAATAAACCCATCAGATTCAGACAGGCTTGGTTTTAATAGTGAAGCACAATCTCAAATACAAGCTGCAATAAACAGCGATGAAGCAAAAAATAATATTATTAGAATTGAGGAGGGCTTATTGGAGCATATGTTAAACGTTTTAGATCAAAGCGGCATTGAAAGTAAAAATCAGTACAACCCAAACTTAACCAATGTTGGCTTTCAAAGCAGATCCAACAGACCAGGACACTATACTAATGGGAAAGAGAATTTTTATATGCACATTGCAAATAAAGATTTAGGTTTAAAGAATGTAAGATACTGGAAATCTGGAAAAAATATGGTTTACTTGTATCCATTACCAGGCGGAAAAGTAATCACACTTTATGGAAATCTTCGTTTAGAAGAAGCCAATAGAATTATTAGTTCAATACAAATTAGATAGGAGATATCATGAAAAAATTCGCAAACATTAGTTTTGTTTTAGTCTTCGCATTAAGTATTAACCTCTCAGCTCTAGGCTTGCCTTCAAATATAGCTAGTCTTGTTGAGGACTCTGCTCCCGCTGTTGTAAATATCACATCAAGAAAAGAAGTCTCTTCTCAAAACTCATACAGAGGAATGCCTCCAGAGCTAGAAAGATTTTTTGGAATGCCAAGGGATTATCAAGAAGCGCCTCAACAAAAAAGAAAAGCAGAATCCTATGGATCAGGTTTTATTTTTAAAGATAATTATATTCTAACCAATTTTCATGTTGTAGATGGAGCAACAGAAGTTATCGTCTCATTGGTCGATAGAAGAGAATATGTTGCAGAGATTGTTGGTGTCGATGCTCTGTCTGATTTAGCAGTCTTAAAAATAGAAGGAAAAATGTTACCCAAAGTTAAGATTGGTGATAGTGAATCTTTAAGGGTCGGTGATTGGGTTGTAGCTATAGGCTCACCCTTTAGTTTTGATTTTTCTGTTACAGCTGGAATTGTAAGCGCTAAGGGTAGAAGTATTCAAAATAATAATATTGGAAATTACGTCCCTTTCTTACAGACTGATGTTGCAATCAACCCAGGCAATTCTGGTGGACCTTTATTTGACCTAAAAGGAAACGTTGTCGGCATAAATTCTCAAATTTATTCTAGAAGTGGCGGTTATCAAGGTCTTGCATTTGCCATACCTATAAATGTAGCTATTGATGTTGCCGAACAAATTATAGATACAGGTATCGTAGCAAGAGGCTATTTAGGCGTTAGAGTTGGGGAGGTTGATAATGATCTTGCTGAAGCTCTTGGCATGGATAAGCCATATGGAGCTTTAATAAATGATCTTGAAGAAGGAGAATCTGGAGATAATGCTGGATTAATTCCAGGAGATGTCATCTTAGATTTTGATGGTAAGGAAATTAAATTTAGTGCAAATCTTCCTCATGTTGTAGGACAAATCAAGCCTAATACCAAGGCTATCGGAACAATTTTTAGGGATGGAAAAGAAATTAAGCTCACTTTTAAGCTAGGAGAATTGCCATCAAGCGCCAAGCCATTTATTCCAGCAAAAAATGATAGTAATCCTGATATGTTAGGTCTGCAAATTGAAGAAATTGATAGAAATAACCCGCAAATGGAAAATTTAGAAGATGGAGTTATTGTAGCCAGAGTTACTAAGGGCTCACCTGCAGCAGGAAAGATTCAAAAAGGTGATGTTATTACTCATATACGATATAGAAATTTTAAATATAAAACAGACAGTGTTAAGTCATTTTCAGATGCTATAGAAAAACTTGAATCTGGTTCAATAGTAGCTGTTTTTGGTAAAAGAAATAATTCTCGTTTTATTGTCCCAATAAGACTAAATTAAAAAAATTCATAAATAGACTCTCGGAAAGCTAATAACTTATTAGCTTTCCTTGTAAAATGTACCTATATGAAGAACATTAGAAACTTTTCTGTAATAGCCCATATTGATCACGGGAAGTCGACCCTGTCTGACAGATTGATTGAATATTGTGGAGGTCTATCAGCAAGAGAAATGTCTGAACAAATACTAGATTCTATGGATATTGAAAGAGAAAGAGGAATTACAATCAAAGCCCAAGCAGTTACTCTTAATTATAAAAAAGATGGAGAGGTTTATCAGTTAAATTTTATTGATACTCCAGGCCATGTAGATTTTTCATATGAAGTTTCAAGATCTTTATCTGCATGCGAGGGAGCACTCTTGGTTGTTGATGGCTCACAAGGTGTTGAAGCTCAGACTTTAGCCAATTGCTATACAGCTGTTGATCAAGGCCTCGAAGTTGTTCCTGTTATTAATAAAATTGACTTACCTCAATCTGATCCTGATAGAGTTAAAAAAGAAATAGAGGACATGATAGGTATTAATTCTGAAAATGCCCCATTAGTTAGTGCAAAAACAGGAGAAGGGACAGAAGAATTATTAGATATGCTGGTCAGAGATATACCCCCGCCAGAAGGAAGTCCAGATGCTCCATTACAGGCCTTGATAGTAGATTCCTGGTTCGATCCTTATTTAGGAGTTGTCTCGCTTATCAGGATTAAGAATGGAACATTAAATACTGGACAAAAATTTAAAATATTTACAACTGGTCAAAGCTACTTAGCAGATGAGATAGGTATCTTTTCGCCTAAAAAGAAAAAAACTAAAATATTATCTGCAGGCGAGGTAGGCTACTTAGTTGCTGGAATTAAGGATATCAAAGGCGCCCCGGTTGGGGATACTGTTCTTGAGTATAACGATGAAACTACAGAGGCTTTACCAGGATTTAAGAAGGTAAACCCAAAGGTATTTGCTTCTCTCTTTACAGTTAGCTCAGAAGATTATGAGAAATTTAGAGATGCTTTATCTAAATTAATCCTAAATGATTCTTCTTTGGTGTATGAACCAGAAGTCTCAGATGCATTAGGTTTTGGCTTTAGGTGTGGTTTTCTTGGAACTTTGCATATGGAAGTTATTAGAGAAAGACTGGAAAGAGAATATGATCTTGATCTTATATCTACCGCACCATCTGTTCAGTACGAAATTTTAAAAACAGATGGTACGGTTCTTAAATGCGATAACCCATCTCAAATGCCTGTTTCCAACGAAATTGATGAAATGAGAGAACCTATAGTTCTTGTAAATGTCTTAACTCCAAATGATTATGTTGGAAATGTCATCACTCTTTGCACTTCTAAAAGAGGAATCCAAAAAGAGATGAATTATTTTGGAGCTCAAGTATCAATTATATTTGAAATGCCTCTTTCTGGAGTGATTGTTGATTTTTTTGACCAAATAAAATCTTCAACAAAAGGTTTTGCCTCTATTGAGTATAGCTTGATTGGTTTTAGAGCCTCTGACCTTACAAAGATAGATATTTTGATAAATGACCAAAAAGTAGATGCGCTTTCTATGATTGTACATAAATCTTTTTCTATGATGAAGGCTCGTGAAATTGCTAAAAATCTACAGAAATTAATTCCAAGACAAATGTTTGATGTTCCAATTCAAGTTGCATTGGGATCTAAGATCATCTCACGTGAAACAGTAAAAGCTCTTAGAAAAAATGTTACTGCTAAGTGTTATGGTGGAGATATCTCAAGAAAGAAAAAACTTTTAGAAAAACAAAAGAAGGGCAAGAAGAAAATGAAGCAACTTGGCAGAGTATCAATACCTCAAGATGCATTTTTGAATTACTTTAGCTCACAGGATTAAGCTATGTTTACAGATCCAATATTTTTATTAGCTCTAGTGGGAGTTGGTATATGCCTTTCAATATGGGTGCTAGAAGCCATGAAAATGGATGAGTCTAATAATATTGATATAAAGACACCCAGCCAAGACAAGATTTCAAAGATTGGCTTTGCATTAGGTCTTGTCATTTTATATAGAGTTTTTATTAATGCTGGCGACCTCAGCATCATCCTCTTACTTGCGACTATTATCAGTTTAATAATTTGGCTTACTGGTAAGTTTACGAGCAATTCATATTTGGGAGCCTCAGGAAGAGGTTGGTTTATCCCCATTTTTTTAATATTTGTATTAAGAACTTTTATGTACGAGCCTTATCAAATACCATCAGGATCAATGATTCCAGGTCTAAAGGTTGGAGATTTTATATTAGTTAATAAACATTCATATGGTTTAAAACTTGAAAGAACAGGTAAATCTTTTGCCTTAGCAAAAGACCCTAAACTAGGAGATGTTGTTGTATTTATACCTCCACATAAACCAATGCCTTTTGTTAAAAGATTAATTGGAAAACCTGGTGACAAGGTGAGTTATATCAACAAGAAGCTTTATCTTAATGACAAGCCAGTTCCTCAATCCTATTACAAAACCGAATCAGGTATTGATTTTTATCTTGAGAATTTTGACGGCAAAGAGGTAACTGTTCAGCATATGAGATCAAGATCATCCGGCGCTCCATCTGAATGGATTGTTCCAGAGGGGATGTACTTTGCTGTTGGAGATAATCGTGATAATTCAAACGACAGTAGATATTGGGGCTTTATTCCAAGAGATAACTTTATGGGGACTGCTGATTATATTTGGATGACATGGGAGTGTTGGAGTTGTATGCCTTCTTTTAAGAGAGCAGGAAGTATTAAGTGAACTTGAAAGATCTTGAGCTAACGATAAGCTATTCATTTACTGATCAAGAACTCCTGGAGACTGCTTTTCAGCATAAAAGCTTTAATAAGAATACTAATAATGAAAGATTGGAGTTTTTAGGGGACTCAATTCTTAACTCAGTAATTGCAGAATATCTTTTTATTAACTTTCCAAACTATCAAGAGGGAGTCCTAACAAGAGCTAGAGCATTACTCGTTAAGGGGAGCTCATTAACAAAAAAAGCTAATGAAATAAAACTTGATGAAATAATAAAACTTTCAAAAGGGATGATTAATTTATCAGATGATAGAAAATTTTCTTTATTAGAGGGAGCTTTTGAGGCCCTAATAGGAGCTATTTTTATCGATGGCGGTTGGGATGATGTGAAAAAAGTTATTTATCAAATTTATCAAAATGATTTTAATAATTTATCACTAGATAATGACTTTAAGGACCCTAAGTCTCTATTGCAAGAAGCTATGCAGGCCAAGGGAATAACACCGCCTGACTATCACACTGAGGAGCTTAAAGATCAAAGGTTTAAATCCAGTCTTGAGCTTAAAGGTAATTTATATAGCGCAACTGGAAAATCAAAAAAATCTGCTGAAACCAAGTTAGCTGAAAATATTTTAAATAAAGGAGATTTTATTTAATGAAAAAGTCTTTTTGTGGTTATATTTCAATAGTTGGAAAGCCTAATGTTGGAAAGTCGACTATTCTAAATCATATATTGGGTAAAAAAGTTTCCATCACCTCTAGGAAATCTCAAACAACACGAAATAATATTCTTGGCATTAAGACAATAGATAATAAACAGATGATATTTGCAGATACCCCAGGTATGCATATTAAATCAACCAAAGTAATGAATAGATTACTTAATAAATCAGCTGCAAGTTTAATTGAAGATTCAGATTTAATATTATTTGTTATCCAAAGAGCTTCAATGCAAGAATTAGATCATTTGGTGCTTGAAAAAATAAAGGAATCTGATTCTAGGGTTATATGTGTCATTAATAAATCAGATCAAGTTGATGATAAAAATAAACTCCTACCTTTAATAGCCCAACTTCAGGATGCTTATAATTTTTTAGATATTATTCCTATTTCAGCAATCAATGATGAGGGTATCGAAGAATTAGAAAAACTAATATTAAGTTATCTACCTGAAAATAAACATATATATGGAGAAGAGGGTTCAGAAATTAATCAAGATAATTTCATGGTATCTGAGCTTGTTAGAGAAAAAATTATTAGATCACTGGGTGATGAACTCCCGCATGACACCTTTGTCCAAGTCGAGCAGCTAGAGGATGAAAAAGATATTGTTAGAATTCACGTAATTATTTTTGTAGCTCGTCAAACACAAAAACAAATAGTTATTGGTCAAAAAGGAGAAGTTTTAAAAAGAATTGGTACGCAAGCAAGAATTGATTTAGAAAAGTATTATGGTAAAAAAGTTTTCTTAAAAACTTGGGTAAAGGTTAAGAAAAACTGGAATACAGATTCAGATTATCTTCAAAGTCTTGGTGTCGGTGGAAGCTATGAGTCCTAATGAATGGGAGGAATGCTTTCTACTTCATCAAAGATCTTACGGCGACACAAGCATTATTGCTGAAATCTTTACTAGAAAATCTGGAAAAATGTCTGTGATAGCTCGAGGAGCTAAGAAACCTAAATCTAAATTTTTTGGTTACCTGGTCCCATTTTCAAAACTTCAAATAACCTACTCAGGTAGATCTGAATTAAAAACATTGACTAATATCGATAGAGAGATATTCCTTTTAGATAATAGCCTTTCTAAAAAAAGCTATAGCTTGCTTTATATAAATGAATTAATGATCAAGCTTTTACCAAAAGATGCTGCAAATGAAGATTTATTTAATTTATATAGCAAGTTTATTGAAGACTCCCTTAAGCTTTTAGAAATGGAATTCTTATTAAGAAATTTTGAAATAGATCTTTTAGATATGCTTGGTTACGGAATAAATTTTCAAACAGATATAGATGCACATGAGCCCATTGATCCTTCCACAGATTATATTTTTATTGCAGAAAGAGGCTTTCAAGCTTCTAGCAAGAACCCTGACTTCTCAGGCCAAGATATTATTAATATAAGAAATAGAAACTTTACTGATGTTCCTAGTAATAAACTAAAGCAACTGACCCAAGCTACAATTATGTTTTGTTTAGAAGGTAAAGATTTAAATAGTAGGCAAATTTTTAGAAGGCTACAGAAATGATTTATGGTATTGGTACAGATATAATTTTAATAAGCAGAATTACAAATAAAGAATCTTTTGCAAAAAAAATATTATCTGATAATGAAATAATTCTATGGAAAAAAACATCGCCTTTAAAACAGTCACTATTTTTAGCAAAACAGTTTGCTTGCAAAGAAGCTGTATCAAAAGCTCTAGGCACAGGATTTAGAGATAACATTTTCCCAAGAGATATAGAAATTCTAAGAAATGATCTTGGTAAGCCCTTTATTAATCCTCAAGAGAACTTAAAAAAGATATTTAGTGATTTAGGAATTATTGGGAGCCATGTTAGTATTGCAGACGAAACTGATTACATAGTCGCATTCGCTATTATTGAAACATGAATAAATTAATTTTATTAGGACCTCCTGGCGCTGGCAAAGGCACTCAAGCAGATTTGATCTGTCATTTCTTAAATATTCCAAAGATTAGTACAGGAGATATGTTGCGAGAAGCTATAGCTTCTGAAAGTGAACTAGGTAAGCGTGTATCTGGAGTACTAAATTCTGGCGCCTTAGTGTCTGATGAAATCATAGGCTCAATAATTGTTGAGAGGATTCAACAAGATGATTGTAAAAATGGTTTTTTATTCGATGGAGTTCCAAGAACTCTAGGTCAAGCAAATATGTTGGTTGATATGAATGTTTCTTTTTCTCATGTAATAGAAATACAAGTAAATGATCAAGTTATCATCGACAGAATCTCAGGGAGACGTTTTCATATAGCATCAGGTAGAAGCTATCATCTAAATTTTAATCCGCCGGCAAATGAAGGCTTGGATGATCTGACTGGTGATGCCTTGGTGCAACGCGAAGATGATAAACCTCAAACTGTTACTAAAAGACTCCATGTATATCACGAAGAAACCAAACCATTATCAGAATTCTATGCTCAAAAATCTAATAACAGTGAGTTAATGTATTTTGCCGTTAATGGATCAGGAACAGTGGAGTCTGTATTTGAATCCATTAAAGTTAATCTGTAGTCAGCCATGAAGCTTCTTGCAATAGATAGCTCAGGGGATACATCTTCAGTAACTCTTATATATAAAGATGATATCCTGTCTTATTCTAAGGATCATTCAAGAAAAGAAAGACCTAATTGGAATAAACTCTTATCATCAGTTGGTATTAATTCTCAAATAAATATTTCTGAGATAGATTGTTTTGCTTTTGGAAGAGGGCCTGGTTCGTATACTGGCATTAGAAGCCTGGCTAGTTTTATGAAAGGTCTTAGTTGGACTCAAAATAAACCACTTATAGGTATCTCAAATTTAAAATCTATAGCCTATCAAGCAATTAAGCAAAAAAATGATACAGAATTCAGTGTGATTAATGTTGCATTAAAATCTGATCTTGATGAAGTCTATTTCTGTTCATATCTAAATTCTCCATTACTAGAAGAGCAAGAGGAGGAAAAGGTTATGTCATACAAGGAATTAAGTAATCCTAGACTTTTAAGTAACCCATCAGCCTTATATGTTGGTAATGGATGGAATGATGAAAGAATTAAATTAGATAGCAATACCTCCTTTAATATTCATTCAGATGCTTTATCTATAGCTCATCTTGCTAAATTAAAATTTGATACTAAAGAAAATTTTGCGCCTGAGGATGCAAATCCAGTATATTTAAAAGACACTAATTACAAAAAGATTTCTAATGAATGACATTTTTTTAAGCGTAGTATTAGCATTAATTCAGGGCTTAACTGAATTTTTACCCGTTTCAAGCTCTGCGCATTTATTATTTCCTAGTCTTTTATTTGGAGCTAATGATCTAGGTTTAAGTTTTGATATCGCAACTCATGGAGGCACACTTCTTGCAGTTCTTATTTATTTTAGAATTGAACTTCAAAAAATGATTTTATCGATAAATCCACTGAATCCCAATAAAGACAAGGAGAGCAGGCAATTAGCTTTCTATCTTGTAGTTGCAACTCTTCCTATTGTTCTTTTTGGTTTATTAGGTTCTGATTTTATTACAAATAGAAATTTTGGGGTTAACTCTATAGCATGGGCAAACTTAGTTTTTGCTGGTATTTTATTTTTAGCCTACCGATACAGCTCTCAATCTAAGACAATGTTGCAACTCAGCATACTAACGGTTTTTTTTATAGGTTTATTTCAAGTTTTTGCATTAATACCTGGAGCGTCAAGATCAGGTACGGCAATAACAGCAGCACTCTTGGTTGGATTAAATCTTAAAGAGGCTTCAAAATTTGCATTTCTTCTAAGCATTCCAACTATATTAGGAGCGCTAGTATTTTTAATTATAGATAGCATAGATTCGTTTGCAGCAATTAACCTATTAAGCTTATTTATTGGATTTAGTGTCTCCGCAATCTTTGCATTTTTTACAATTAAATTCTTCTTAGCATTTATCGATAAAATCGGAATGTATCCCTTTGTTATATATAGATTATTACTTGGATTTACACTTCTTAATATTATTGTATGACCTGTGTTGTATATCTAGAAGACTCTTATAAAGAAGAGGAATTAAAGCTTATAGCGCAAGATCTAAATTTTGAATTGGTCCAAGAATATCCACAAGAAGGCTCATTTATTTCTATAAATGAAGCAGGGTTATATTTTATAGATAACGCTAAAATCCCCTTAGACAATCTTCATATTGATTTTCTTTCAGGTTCAATGGGTTGGAGAATAAAAAGATCAGAGCATGAAACTTTACTAAAAAAGACATTAGGAAAAACTAAAGATACTTTGACTATTTTTGATGGAACTGCCGGCTTTCTTTCTGATGCAATTATATTTTTATCTCTTGGTCATAAAGTTATTGCTTGTGAGCAAAGTAAGATCTTATATTTACTGGTTAAAGATGCTTGTAATAGAGCAATTGAAGAACTACCTTTTTTATCAAACTTAACACTGCTTCATGGAAATTCTTTGGAGGTTTACAAAGAGCAAATGGATATTGATGTAATTTACTTAGATCCTTTATACCCAATAACTAAAAAACATATATTAAGAGCTGGAAATATTAGTGCTATAAAAAATATTTTAGAGCTAGAAAATATAATGGATATGGCGGATACTCTTTTTATAGAATTTAAAGAATTAAATTACAAAAAAATTATTTTAAAAAGACCTATTAAGGGTGAAAAAATTTGTAGTAATATTAATTATCAAATCAAAGGCAAGTCCACTAGGTTTGATATATACATATAAAAAAATTTAACAGGAGAAGGCTTAATGAATCCATTTGCAATGATGAAAGATGCTAAAAATATGGAAAAAATGTTAAAACCAGCATTAGAAAAATTTATGAAAGAGTCGGGTTTTATTAAAAAAGATGAACTCGAGCCTTTGAAAAGAAGAATCGCAGAGCTTGAGGCCGAGGTAAATAAGTTAAAGGATTAACTTATTTAAATATTATTAGTCTCGAAGAATCAGACATATCTAGAATCATTGAAATGGCCTGGGAGGACAGAACTCCCTTTGATGCCATTGAGGCAACCTATGGCCTTAATCAGAATCAGGTAGAAGATCTTATGCGTGAAAACCTTAAGAAAAATAGCTATACGCTCTGGAGGAAGAGGACTAGCGGAAGAAAGACCAAGCACGTTGGCCTAAGAGAGTTCGGTCAGGTGGGCAGGCACCACTCCTATGATCAGCACAAATATAAAAAGTAGCCACTTCAAGATAGAGAACTTATTTAAGTCTATCTTCTCGGACATACCCAACACATCCATTATTTTAAATGATACCTCCGTTATTATTCAGCATGATGATGACTCAAACCAAGATGCAGCATCAATAGAAATAACCGAAGCAAACAATATATATATAATTACCTATTGGGATGGTTACTCTCTTGTAGAAGAGGAGAAGAGTAACAATTTAGTAAAGTCGTTAAAAATATTTAAAAGGTTTTCAAAAAAACTAGCCAAAAATCTAACCAGGTTTAACAAAAAACCTTAACGATCAAGCTCTTGTATGACCATTCCCGTTTACGAGATACTTAAAGCTTGTTAGTTGTTCCATTCCTACCGGACCCCTTGCATGAAACTTTCCGGTTGCAATGCCAATCTCGCCACCAAGTCCAAACTCGCCACCGTCAGCAAACTGGGTTGACGTATTGTGCATGACAATAGCGCTATCGATCGTTTTTTGAAAATAGGAAGCTGTGTTTAGATTCTCTGTCATGATAGATTCAGTATGGCCTGTGGAGTATTTTTCTATATGACTTACAGCCTCATCAGCGGATTCAATAATCTTAATACTTACAATGGGTAGAAGATATTCTGTACCCCAGTCTATTTCTGAAGCAGGAAGAACTTGATCTGATAGTAATTGCGCTAGGCTGCATCCACGTACTTCACATGCCTGAGCAGAGAGAGCATTAACTATTAAGGGCACAAAAGAGCTAGCTATATCTTTATGAACAAGAATTGTTTCAACCGCTCCGCAAATTCCAGGTCTTCTCATTTTTGCATTAAGACAAACGTTTACTGACTTATCTTCATCTGCATCCTTATCAACATAGATATGACATATGCCTTCCAGATGACCAAAGACAGGGACCTTTGCTTCTTTCTCAACTTCAGCCACTAAACTCTTACCGCCCCTTGGAACTATGACATCTATAGACTTATTTATACCTTGGAGCATTAACTTTACAGCCTCTCTATCAGTATCATTAACTATCTGAATAGCATGCTCAGAAATACCAACTTCTTTCAGACCCTCAACTAAACACTTATGGATTGCTAGGCTAGAGTTTAGGCTATCGGAGCCGCCTCTAAGTATCGATGCATTCCCAGATTTTAAGCACAGTGCCCCAGCATCAGCTGTTACATTAGGCCTGCTTTCATAAATAATACCTATTACTCCAAGGGGAGTAGATACTCGTGATATCTTCAGGCCGTTGGGTCTTGTCCAATTCGCGAGCACCTTGCCAACAGGGTCTCCAAAGGAAGCAATGTCCTTCAGGGTGTTTGCTATCGAGGCAATACCTTCACTATCCAGTTGAAGCCTATCTATAAATGACTCAGACAAGCCTTTTTGCTTTGCACTTTCAATATCCTTTGTATTAGCTGTAATAATTATTTTTTCGTCAGCTAGAATATGCTTTGCCATAGCCAAGATAGCCTCATTTTTCTTCGAGCCTGAAGTTCTGGCAAGCTCTTTAGATGCTTCTTTGGCCTGAATACCAATTTGATTAACTATCTCTTCTATTGAACTCATGACTTAGCTACAAACCTTGTTGATTTAGTTGTACTTCTTAAAAGGCTTTTAATAGGATCTTTCTTTAGACCTGAAGTAATAATGACTGAGCATTTAGACTTCATACATATCTCAGCTGCCTTAATCTTCGAAACCATTCCACCTTTTCCAAGCAAAGATGCTGTTCCTGCCATGGACTCAATTTTCTTTGTAATACTTTTAACTTCAGTTATTAAAATATCATTTTTTTGATTCTTTGGAGGCTCGCTATAAAGACCATCAATATTGGATAGAAGGATTAAATGATCGGCAGTTACAAGCTTGGAAATCTTAGCAGCAAGAATATCGTTATCACCGAACTTTATTTCGTCGGTTGAAGTTGTATCGTTCTCGTTAATGATAGGCACGCAACCAAACTTAAGAAGATTTTCAATAGTTGCTATAGCATTCTTTGATGATTTTTTATTCTCTGCATCAGAGGGAGATAGAAGTATTTGTGCAACCTGAAATTTATGTTTCTTAAATTCTGACTGCCATGCTGCCATCAGCTCAATCTGACCGGTTGCTGCAACCGCCTGAGATTCGTTGAGAGTAAGTTCGGATTTAAGTTTTAATTTTCCTCTTCCAAGTGCAATCGCCCCCGAGGATACAACAATAACATCTTTCTTTTTATTAAGAAGCCAGACAATATCAGCTACTACATTTTTTAGAACAGATTTATTAACTACGCCTTTGGAGTTGGTTAGAAGAGATGATCCTATTTTCACAACCAATCTCTTGCTATCAATGAATGTGTTTTTGGTTTTCACAGTGAGATTATAAAGATGCTTGAAACATAAACAACTACTAAGACTGGTGCCCCATGCCTGAGTCGAACAGGCACTCCCGAAGGAACGCGATTTTGAATCGCGCGCGTCTACCAGTTCCGCCAATGGGGCATGTTGGGCATTGTAGCTAAGTATTATCTAATTTAAAATCATCCTCATTCATGAAAACTTCAGATTTTAATTATTATTTACCCGAAAATCTTATAGCTGAGTATCCGCTGGAGGATAGAAGTGCAAGCAGATTATTAGTTTTCAATAAACAGATAGAGCATAAATCATTTAAAAATGTCTTAGATTACTTTAAAGATGGAGATCTATTGGTTGTAAACAATACTTCAGTTATACCTGCAAGACTGCATGGTAGAAAAGAATCAGGTGGAGTTGTTGAGGTTATGCTTGAAAGGATCATGGAGGATAATCAAGCTTTAGTTCAAATACGTTCTGGAAGAAGTCCAAAAATTGGGACTAAAATTTATTTAGATTCCTATGAAGTTGAATGTATTGATAGACAGGGTAGCTTCTTTATTTTGCAATTCAATGAACCACCTTTAAATATTTTTAACAAGATAGGGCATGTTCCTTTGCCTCCATATATAAAGCGTCCAGATGAAGACTTAGATAAAGATAGATACGGAACTGTTTATGAAGATAAAAATTTACAGAATTCAGTGGCAGCTCCTACTGCAGGTCTTCATTTTGATAAAGAGCTTTTAAAGGCTATTAAAGGCTTGGGTGTAAAAATAGTATCAGTTAATTTAAGCGTTGGAGCTGGAACCTTTCAGCCCGTTAAAGTTGAAGATATCAAAGATCATGATATTCATAGTGAGTATCTTGAGGTATCTCCTGAAGTTATAGATTTAGTTGAAGAGACTAAGTCAAAAGGAGGTCGTGTATTTACAGTAGGGACAACAGCAACACGAGCTCTTGAAACTGCTTATATAGATACAAGCATTAAAGGTTATCGTGGTTATACAAAACTTTTTATCTATCCTGGATATAGCTTTAAAGCAGTTGATATGCTTATTACTAACTTCCATCTTCCACAATCTTCTTTACTAATGCTCGTGTCCGCTTTTATTGGTTATGAGAATATGAAAGATATATATAAAACAGCTGTTGATGAAAAATATAGATTCTTGTCTTATGGTGATGCTATGCTTCTGAAAAATCATGAAATTTAAAGTACACAATCAATCTGATTTTGCTCGAAGAGCAGAATTAGAATTCTCTAGAGGTAATATCCAGACACCTGCTTTTATGCCTGTTGGCACTAATGGCACTGTCAAAGGCTTAACAGTAGAAGATCTCAAATCAACGGGATCAGAAGTTATTTTAGGTAATACTTATCACCTCATGCTACGACCTGGAGATGAGTCTATTCGTGATTTAGGCGGGCTACACAAATTTTCTAATTGGGACAGACCCATTCTTACAGATTCTGGTGGCTTTCAAGTATGGAGTTTAGGTGATCTAGTAAAAATTTCAGAAGAAGGGGTTAGATTTAGCTCTCCTTATGATGGAAAAAAGATATTTATGACACCTGAAGACTCAATTCAAATTCAAGAAAATCTTGGATCAGATATTGTCATGGCATTTGATGAATGTACTGACTATCCTTCAACCCATGAAGAAGCAAAAAAATCCATGGAGCTTTCTATGCGGTGGGCAAAACGATGCAAAGAAGCTCATAAAACAGATTCTGCTCTATTTGGGATTGTTCAAGGTGGAATGCATAAAGACTTAAGAGAAGCTTCATTAAATAGCCTTAAAGACGTAGGTTTTGATGGAATTGCTCTTGGTGGTTTGAGTGTTGGCGAGTCTAAACAAGAAAAAACTGATATCTTGTCATTTATGGCTGATAAATTACCTTCTGATAAACCAAGATACCTTATGGGAGTTGGTAAACCCGAAGATATTGTTGAGGCTGTTAGATATGGAATTGATATGTTTGATTGCGTTCTACCAACAAGAAATGCAAGAAATGGTCAATTAATAACGTCTACAGGGGTTGTCAATATAAGAAATGCTCCATATAAGATGAGTGAAGATGCTGTAGATGAAAATTGTGACTGTAAGGTTTGCAAGGATTACAGCAGAGCATATTTAAATCATTTAGATAGAACCAACGAAATGCTAGGAAGTATATTGTCCAGTTATCATAATATTTATTACTATCAATCCCTTATGCAAGGTATGAGAGATTCAATTGAAGATAATATATTCGCGAAGTTTGTAAAAGACTTTTATAATAAGCGAAATTTAGATATACCCGATGGACCTTTATAAGGAGAACTAATATGGAAACTACTGGATCAATTTTTACACCGTTAATTATGCTGTTTGGCTTTATGGTTCTTATGTACTTTATGTCCATCAGACCTCAGCAAAAAAGAGCTAATGAACTCCAAAATATGATGAACAGTTTAGAGAAGGGTGATGAAGTTATTGCAGCAAGTGGAATTCTTGGAAAAGTTAAAGAAATAAAAGGTGATTATGTATCAATAGAGGTTAGTGAAAATATAACCTTTAAACTTCAAAAAAATGCTATTTCAAACACTTTACCTAAAGGCACGATTGCCTCAATCAATAGCTAGGATAATTTGTGAATAGATTTTCTCCATTTAAGTACACTTTAATCTTATTGGTGCTTGCCTTGGGAGTTCTCTATGCTTTGCCTAATTTATATCCTGCACAACCTGCTATTCAGGTTGCTTACACTGATTCGGGCAAATCAGCAGATCAGTCTTTACTAGAAACAGTTACAACAAGTTTAGAAAATAAATCTGTAAATTTTGATGAAATTATTTTAAGAGATAATAATATTGTTGCTAAATTCTTCTCTATCGAAGATCAATTAAGTGCCAAAACAATCTTGCAAAGAGCTTTGCTAGATGACGCAATCATTGCTTTAAATCTTGAACCATCAACTCCAAAGTGGTTAAAAGACCTTGGTGGTAGACCCTTAAAATTAGGTTTAGATCTTTCTGGAGGAGTTCATTTTCTTCTTGAAGTTGATATTGAAAGTGCATTAAATAGTAGACTTGAGGCCCAATTAAATTCTTATAGAAAAACATTTAGAGATCAAAAGATTTATTTAACAGACTCTTCAAGCAAATCTATGACTATGATGTTTGAATTTAAAGATTCAGAAGGATTCACCAAAGCAAGTAGCATTATTGGTAAGGATAATATAATCGGTATCAATGGCGCCCTTTATGATGTTACTGAAAATATTGAACGTAACTTGATATCAGTTGCATATACAGATGCATCAATTAAAGAGATTAGAGACTATGCGGTAGGACAAAATCTTACTACGCTTAGAAATAGAGTAAATGAATTAGGTGTTTCTGAGCCAATTGTTCAAAGACAAGGCAGTAGCAGAATAGTTGTAGAACTTCCTGGTGTGCAAGACCCTACAGCTGCTAAAAAAATTATTGGAAAAACAGCTAATCTTGAGTTTAGATTAGAAGCTAAACCAAATGCATCAAGACTTAGAAAAGAAGAATTTGAATTTAAAGATGGTTTTAGAACAGCTTATCTAGAAAAAAATATAGTTGTTACCGGTGACAGGGTAACTAATGCAAGCACTGGATTTGATGAAAATGGACGATCACAAGTAAATATTACTTTAGATATGCAGGGCGGAAGATCCATGCAAAGAGCAACTGGTCCGAATATTGGTAGAGGTCTAGCAGTTCTTTTTGTTGAACAAAAAAGTAAGTCTAAAATTGAAAATGATGATGATGGAAATGAAATTATTACTCAAACTTCTTATATAGAAAAAAGAATTATCAGTCTAGCGACCATTCAAGCTAATCTAGGAGCTTCATTTAGAATCACTGGTGTTGGGTCACCTCAAGAAGCTAGTGAGCTTGCACTTCTTTTAAGAGCTGGTGCTCTGGCTGCTCCAATGAAATTTGTTGAAGAGAGAACAGTAGGTCCAAGCCTTGGTAAAGAAAATATTGAAACTGGTTTTAGATCTGTAGTTATTGGATTTATGTTAGTTGTTCTCTTTATGGCTTTTTATTATGGAATGTTTGGTATTGCAGCTAACGTAGCTCTTTTTAGTAACTTAATCCTTATAACAGGCATTATGTCTTTGTTAGGAGCCGCTTTATCATTACCAGGTATAGCAGGTATTGTTTTAACAGTTGGTATGGCGGTAGATGCCAACGTGCTTATCTTTTCAAGAATTCGTGAAGAGTTAAAAACTAAAAATCCACAGAGCGCCATCAATGATGGTTTTTCTAGAGCTTTTGTTACTATCTTTGATGCAAATGTAACTACATTAATTGCCTCACTTGTTTTATATACCATTGGTACTGGTCCAGTTAAAGGTTTCGCAATTACCCTTTCCATAGGAATTGTTACTTCAATGTTTACCGCTATTCTTGTTACAAGATCGATTGTTAATCTTATGTATGGTGGTAGAAATATTAAGGAGTTAAAGATCTAATGAATAAGTTTATTCCATTTATGAAGTACCGTAAGATAGCTGGACTTATCTCTATAGCGCTTTTCTCTATTTCTGTCCTTACTTTAGGCTTTAGAGGATTAACTTTAGGTTTGGATTTTAGCGGCGGAACACTTGTTGAGATATCTTACGAGGAGCCAGTTAATCTTGAGGAAATTCGTTCAATATTAATTGCTAATAATTTTGAGGACTCTCAAGTTGTAAACTTTGGAACTGATTTAGATGTTTTAATTAAAGTAGCAGATCGAAGTGGTAATAGTAAATTAGGTGATCAGATATTTACTTTACTTGAAGATCAAGGCTTACCGGGTACATTGAAGCGCTCTGAATTTGTAGGACCTCAGGTAGGTTCAGAACTAAGAGATCAGGGTGGTGTAGGTATGCTTGTAGCCCTGTTTATGATTTTGCTATATGTCGCCTTTAGATTCCAATATAAGTTTGCTTTAGGAGCAGTTACAGCTTTAACACATGATGTTGTCATTATTTTAGGTTTCTTCTCTATCTTTGCATGGGACTTTGACTTGACTGTCCTAGCTGCATTGCTTGCAGTTATAGGTTATTCACTTAATGATACTATTGTTGTTTCAGACAGAATCAGAGAGAACTTTAGAACTCAGCGTGAACTTGATGATCCCCAAGAGATCATAGATTTATCATTAAATCAGACTCTAAGTAGAACAATTATCACTTCATTTACAACCTTATTAGTATTATTTGCTCTATTTATATTTGGTGGAGACATGATAAGAGGGTTTAGTCTTGCATTAATAATAGGTGTTCTAATTGGAACTTATTCATCGATTTATATAGTTGCAAATATGCTTATGTCACTTGCAATAACACAAGAAGATATGGCTATTCCAGAGCCTGAAGGTGCAGATTTTGATGAAATGCCTTAGTCGGCTTTGTAGTAAGGTTTAATAGCCTGTAACATCGGCTTGAAGCACTTAGGTGATGAACAAATAAAATGATCTCCATCCAAATACTTTGGATCGCCATTAAAGTCACTTATTAAAGCTCCAGCTTCTTCGGCTATAAGTAATCCAGCTGATACATCCCATTTTTTTAACCCATGACCCCAAAAAGCATCTAGCCTTCCTGATGCTACATAACAAAGGTCTAGAGCTACAGAGCCAGATCGTCTAATCGTTACCTCATCTTCATAAAGCTTTTGAAAAGTTTTCATATTCTCATATTTATAAGGTTGCGAAGAATCTGTATGAGATGAATTTGAGAGCAGAGAGCCATCCAAACCGGGTTGCTTACTAACTCTAATCTTTCTATTATTTAAATCAGCTCCACAGCCTTTAGAAGCACTAAATTCTTCTTGGCGTGTTGGATCAATAATTACTCCAGCTACAGGAGCGCCATCCACAAGACAGGACAAAGAAATACAAAAATGAGGATAGCCATGCATGAAGTTTGATGTGCCATCAATTGGATCTAAAACCCATGTTATATTTGAACTGCCTAACTCTTCACCAGTTTCTTCACCAAGAAAATTATCATCTGGATAAAATCTCTTGATCTCTTCTAAAACAATTTTTTCGACTCTGCGATCAATTGCAGTCGTGTAATCAGCTGGACCTTTCTTTGTTACATCTAAGGTATGTACCTTTTTAACAGCAAATTCAATTTCAGCAGCACCTTTTCTTGCAGAGATGAGAGCGACATTTAATAAAGCTGGTATGGACATGTCGCTATTGTAATGGAAATGAGGATAATAGTTGCATGAGTTTTAAAAGTAATTTAATTAATATAGTTCTAGTAGAAACCTCTCATCCAGGCAATATTGGCTCAGCAGCGCGCGCCATGAAGACCATGGGCTTATCTAAGCTATCCTTAGTGAATCCAAAAGACTTTCCGTCTGGAGATGCTAACGCACTTTCAGGTAATGCTAGAGACGTTTTAGATAATGCGACTATTTATTCCAGCCTGCAAGAAGCTATTAAGCAAAGTACTTTTATTTACGCAACTTCAGCAAGAAACAGAAGTATTAATTGGCCAACAGTTAATCCTGAAAAAGCAGCAGAGCAGATTATTGATCAAGTAACAGGAGATAAAGAGATCTCTATTGTTTTTGGCAGAGAGGATAGGGGTCTTACCAATGAAGAACTCCAGTTAGCAAATTTTCACCTAGAGATTCCAGCTAATCCAGAATATCCAGTTTTAAATATTGCCATGTCAGTTCAAATAGTTGCCTATGAACTTTTTAAGAATATAAACAATACTGAAGACAGAGAGTGGAGAGATTATCCGGAAATTAATTCAGAAGATCTACAAAGACTTATTGATCATTTTGTTGAGACCTCAATTAAGCTAGATATGATCGATCCAAAAAATCCTTCCCAAATAATTGCACGTATTAAAAGAATGTTTTCAAGGCTTCAACCTGATTCAATGGAAGGTAATTATTTAAGAGGTTTTCTAACAGCAATAAATAAACGCCTGAAATAACAAAGAAGGCTTTTATATTTCAATTTGAACCAATATAATGGCTCTCGCATCTAGTCCCGTTCGTCTAGAGGCCTAGGACACCGGGTTTTCATCTCGGCAACAGGGGTTCGACTCCCCTACGGGATACCATCTTTCTAAGAAGCCTACAGTAGTGGGCTTTTTATTGGGCAATGTAAAGAATAGACTTATTTGGCAATGACTACAATTATGGATTATGGATCACACTCGTATGCATTCTATATACATCCAGAGCTATGTATAAAACCTTAGTCTTTACTACTGGTGCAGTACCATCTGAATATTACTCACTCCAAAAAAGACCTGGATATAAAGAATATCAACAGCAAACAAATAGATTTTTTCCAGGACCAAGAAGGCTTACTTAAAAGGTAGATAGATATAAACTCTCAACTTTAGCTCTAGCCCAAGGAGTTTTACGTAGAAATTTTAATGTGGATTTAATAGAAGGATCACTTTTAAAACAGTTAATATCAATATGCTTTGAGAGACCATCCCAGCCATGATAATCCACAAGGCTCGATACTACTTTTTCTAAAGTAATGCCATGAAATGGGTTGTTAATTTGTTTTTTAGTCATGCTTTATTATATCAAATATTAATAAATACTAGTTTTAGTAAAACTATACTTTATCTATTAATTATTTTTTACGTTAAATTAAGCGAACTAATCATTTTATTAAATAAATTTAAATATTTATCGATGGCAGCTAAATCATGCCTTTCTGCAAAAACAAAAAATATTAATGAACTTCCATTTGATTCTATGCATATTCTTTTATGTTTTCTTTCAATACCTGTATTTAATAGATCAACAAACTCTTTAGTTATAAATTCACGCTTATCATTTTTGTCAGTGAATATTAAATATTTATTAATTGGAAAATTATAATTTTTATATTTATTTTTTTTAAGTATATTTGAGTACCCAATAGAGGTAAAAAAAGGAAATTTATACTTTAAATTTATTGTTTTATCTCCTGAAATAAAAAATTTTGGAAAATCTGTACCAATTTTATATAAAAAAATCTGCGTAAAGTGAAGATGCATATCAATAGGTTGAGAAAATCTATCAAAATAGTCAATAGTAATAATCTCATTATGAGGAGGGTCTTTTGATACTAAATGATTTTTATATTTACCAATTCTCCAGAAGGCTCCAGCTATATTTGGCATATCTCCATCAAGACTTTCTGCAGTAAACCTCTTTTTCAATACTTCAAATGATTCAAATTCATCAATGTTTAATGGTTTTTCTAAAAAAGAATAATTATTTTTAATTGCGTAATGATTTAAATCTATATTTCTAATTTTTTTAATTTTCTCTACTTCTTTTCGGCCATGCAAAGCTAGCACAAGAAGACACCCTAGCCAAATACAGGAAAAAACTTGAAATTGCTGAGTGGTTAAAATGTTTATATTAAATATATATCCACCAATAGGAATAAATAGGAGTAATATAAATAAGCATAAATCTTTAGACTTTTTATTCATTTTTTAACAAGAATATATAGATATGTACCCATGATTTATAAAATGTACCCATGAATGAAGTATTATCCAGCAATCACAGGGCCTGCATCAGCTGCAGCTACTGCTGCTAAAGTAATTGAAGAAAATAAAGCCATTTGATCAACACCATTTCCAAGACCAAAAGTTAAAGGATCTTTGGTGAAGTTTGCCAATTCTGGCACTTCAACTAATTCTCCAGAATCAATTCCTAGATGAAATGATTTTTTCTTCGATAATACATAAATCTTATCTTTTGCTACTGTCAGAATAAAGACTGTCGAGTCATACCACTTTTTAAACTTAGTTTCAAAAAGCAATTTA